>Ga0207674_10000293_pt1 | contig 63260 bp, 48 predicted proteins | sample KBSCornC72_FD_184303 | JGI IMG/M metagenome (GOLD analysis project Ga0207674, IMG submission 184303) | Corn rhizosphere microbial communities from Kellogg Biological Station, Michigan, USA - KBS Corn C7-2 (SPAdes) (version 2) | ecosystem: Host-associated > Plants > Roots > Rhizosphere > Soil ...
AACGCTTCCGCCGACGCGTACCGGCGTGCCGGATCCTTGTGCATGGCGGTGAGACACAGCACGTCGAGGTCGGCCCACTGTGTCTTGCTCGCGGACTGGAGCCGTGACGTGCCGACCGGGAGCGCCGGCGTCCGGCGCGCGGCCGCGGACGGACGTTCCACCTCCTCCTCGAGGATCACGCGCTCCATCTCGTTGGGCGTGCGGTCGGCGAGATCGAACGGCAACCGGCCCGCCAACACCTCGTAGAGCACGACGCCTAACGAGTACACGTCGGTGTGGACGCCGAGCCGGCCCCCGCTGACCTGTTCGGGCGCAGCGTACGCCGGTGTCATGAGGCGCATACCCGTACGCGTCAGGTCCGCCTCCAGGCCCTCGAGCTGCTTCGCGATCCCGAAGTCGAGCAGCTTCACCATGCCGTCCGTCGTCACGAGGATATTGGACGGCTTGAGGTCGCGATGGATGATCGCGTGCGCGTGGGCGTGCTGTACCGCCTCGCACACGTCGCGGAACAGCTTCAACCGCTCGGGAATCGTCGACGCGTGCAAGTCACAAAAGGCCGTGAGCGGAACGCCTTCGACGTACTCCATGACGAACCACGGCGTCCCGTCCGGGAGCGTCTCGGCGTCGTACAGCCGCGCGATCGATGGATGATTGAGTTGGGCAAGCGTCCGCTGCTCGACGGCAAATCGCTCGCGCCGAGACGGCGAGAGCCATGCGTCACGTAGGATCTTGATGGCCGCCCGGCTTCCAAGGTCGGCACGTTCGGCCAGGTACACGACGCCCATGCCGCCTTCGCCGAGCACGGACGAGATGCTATAGGGGCCGAAGCTCTGGAGGGGCATGACCGGCTTTGTCGGCGTATCGAGGAGGGTCCGTGCCACGTGAGAGATGTCGCGGTCGAGCAGCGAGCCGCCGCGCGAATCCTCCTCGAGCAACTCCAGCACTTCGGCCACGAGCGTCGGGTCGTCGCGACACTCCCCGCTCACGTACGGCCCCCGCTCGTTCTCGGGCAGGTCGGCGGCGACGTGGAAGATGGCCTGAACGCGGTCCCAGCGAGCTGAGCTCATGTGCGGCGCCGGAGCTCGCGTGAAAGCCACGCTTTCGCGGCGCGCCAGTCACGGAGCACCGTCGCCTCCGAGACGCCGAGCAATTCGGCCGTCTCGGCCACGTCCAGTCCACCAAAAAATCGGCTCTCGACCATGAGCGCCTGACGCGGCTCGATCAGCGCCAACGCCTCGAGTGCCGCGTCGAGGCCGAGCACGTCGTCGGCCGTCGTCACGCTGCTCATGGCGTCGTCGAACGTCACGACTGCCGCGCTACCGCCGCGCTTGTCGGCATTGCGGCGGCGCGCCGACTCCACGAGCACCTGTCGCATCGCCCGAGCGGCGATCCGCTTGAAGTGCAGTGGCGACGTGCGCGCGACTGCCGGTGAGTCAGCGAGCTTGAGCCACGCTTCGTTCACGAGCGCGGTCGGACTGAGCGTCGCGGCGGGGTCGTTCCGTCTGACCGTCGCAGCCAGCCGTCGCAGCTCTTCGTACGCGGCACTGAACAGGTTGTCGAGCGCACGACGGTCTCCCAACTCTGCTGGGAGCCTAGTGTGCTGACTCTGTTGCGGTAGACCTGAGTCGCGGGTCGCCATGATCGTGTGCCGGCGTGCCTGCGTGGTGCGGGTAGATACAGACTATGATGGCCCGACCACTGTTGTGCGCAGCAGCCAGACCAGTTCGAGTTCCGCTACGCTAGCACGCCGGGCGGGGCGCACGCAACGGGATTGCGGGAGACGGGAGGAACGGCGGCTGGTTGCTGGCTGCTCGTGCTGGCTGCTCCTGACGCTGGCTGATAAAAACCTCGGGATGGTTGTTTGGTGAGAAGGGCATCCCGGGGGTTCTACGTCGCCCGTCTCCCGCTTCCCGTCTCCCTCTGTGCGTACTCTGCGACTGTTTCGACCAGTCCCTCCACGTCAGCGGTCGTCGTCCGGAACCCGAGGATGCAAAGCCGCAGTGTGAAGGCGCCGCGGAGACGTGTGGAGGAGATGAGGTACCGTCCGTCCGCACTCATGGCCGCGTTCACGCGTTGGTTGAGCGCGTCGAGTGCGGCGGCGTCGTCCATGCCAGCGGGGTGCACCCGAAAGCAGAGCACACCCAACTGCGCTGGTGACATCACCTCGAGTAGTGACTGCGACCGCACTAGCTGCTCTGCGTACGTCGCGTGGTCGATCGCGCGATCGATCTCGCCGCGAATGGCGGCGAGCCCGAAGTACTTGACGCCTAACCACACCTTGAGTGCGCGCGACTGACGCGTGAGCTGCTCCCCGTAGTCGGCGAAGTTGACGCCGTCCTGGCCAGTGGCGACATCGCGCAGGTAGTCGGGCAGCACCTGAAACGCGGCCCGCAGCTTCTCGGGCTCGCGCACGAGCAGTGAGCCACACTCGAACGGCACGAAGAGCCATTTGTGGGGATCGAGCGCCACGGAGTCGCATCGCCCGAGTCCGGAGAGCAAGCGGGAGCCGCGCTCCGTGAGGACCGCAAAGCCACCGTACGCTGCGTCCGCGTGTAGCCACGTGCGTTCGGTGGCGCACACGTCGGCGACCTCGTCCAACGGGTCCACGGCCCCCGTATTGGTGGTTCCCGCGCTCACGACGACCGCGAGCGGAATGAGCCCCGCGGCGCGATCGTTGGCGATCGCCTGCTGTACGTCGCTCGCCCGCAGGCGATAGTCCCCGTCGCTCGGGAGGACGCGAACCTGGCTGCGCGGAACGCCCGCGATCCACGCGGCGCGCAGGGCTGCCGAATGCGCCTGGTCGGACGCGTACAACGTTACGCGAGGCAGGCGAGTCACGTCGTCGCCCACGGCCGCATGGCGCGCGGCGATGATCGCGGTGAGCGTCGCGCCCGAACCGCCGTTCGTGAGCAGGCCGCCGGCACCGGCCGGCATGCCAATCCATTGCCTGAACCACTCCAGCACCGCGAGCTCCACCGCGTTAGGTCCCTCGGCCACCGGCCAGACCCCGGCGAAGAAGTTGTACCCGGTCGCCAGCCAGTCTCCGAGGACCGCAGGGAAGGTCGGGCAGCCGGGGACGTACGCCATGAATCGCGCGTGGGGCTCTCGGGCCGCGAACGGGAAGACCTCGGTCTGCAGGGTTTGCAGCAGCGCGTCGAAGGAGACCGGCCCTTCATCGGGAGGTGCGGCGATGCGCTGGCGTGTGGCTGCTGGTAGTCCGTTGGTGAGGACTCGCTGGTCGCGCAGCGACGCGAGGTGTCCGGCAACAGCGTCGGCGACCTGGCGGCCGAGCCGCTGCATGGTCGCGTGGTCGAGATCGAGTGGGGAGCGGGAGGGTGTGGTCATGGCGGGCGCAGTATGCCCGCGTTGATGTGTGCGGTCAATCTTGGTATGACGTTAGCGTCGATCCAGCGTCAGCTTGTCGTACAGACCTCGAGCCAAAACGACCTATGGTACGATCCGAAGCGCTGGCGCTCATCCTCCTCGGTGCCATCGCCCTCATCATCTCCGGCATCAACCCAGCCGACTACACCACCTGGTGGCTGGAGGTCTTCCCGATCTTCATCGCGGTTCCGGTCCTCCTCGCCACGGCGCGTCGATTTCCGCTCACGCCGCTCGCGTATCGGCTCATCTTCCTGCACGCCCTCATCCTCATGGTCGGCGGCCACTACACCTATGCCAAGGTGCCGCTCGGATTCTGGATGGAGCAGTTGTTCGGCTTCACGCGAAACCACTACGACCGAATCGGTCACTTCGCGCAAGGGTTCGTGCCGGCGATCATCGCGCGTGAGATCCTTCTCAGGCGATCTCCACTCACACCCGGGAAGTGGCTGTTCACGATCGTCACCGCACTCTGTCTCGCCATCAGCGCCTGTTACGAGTTCGTCGAGTGGTTCGCCGCGGTGCTCGGAGGCTCGTCGGCCGACGCGTTCCTGGGAACGCAGGGCGACGTCTGGGACACGCAGTGGGACATGCTCATGGCATTCATCGGTGCGATGACCGCCCAGATTCTGCTGGTCAGGGTTCAGGATAAACAGCTCGCTCGACTCTGACCGGCTGTGGGACACACTGTCCGTCTCCGAGGCACTTCAGCGGGTTTGTCGCCTAACGTCAAAACGAGATAACTCTATGTTTCGGCGGTGATTACACCGCCGCAACAAACAGGCACGCATGTCGCTTTGCGGTTGGGACGCTCCAAGGTCGCGGGCTCGACCTCCGACACTCACGGTCCACATGCGCGCTCTTCTCGACGATCTCGCCTTCACCGCCCGGACGCTCCGCGGCAACATCCGCTTTACCGCGGCCGTCACGCTGATCCTCGCGCTGGGTATTGGCGCGAACAGCGCCATCTTCAGTCTCGTCGACGCCGCCCTGTTTCGAGGGCTTCCGGTGGACCGGCCGCACGAGCTGGTTCGCGTGTTCTCGAGCGAGCCGCAGCGCGCCGATCTCGCGGAGACGTCGTATCCCGGGTACCTGGATCTCCGAGACAATGTGCCGGCGTTCTCGGGCCTGGCGGCCTTCGCCACTGACATCCCCGTCCATCTGGCCAGCGATGCGCGGTTACCCGAGCGGGTAACGAGCACCGTCGTCAGCGGGAACTTCTTCTCGGTTCTTGGCGCTCGGACGAATCACGGCCGCCTCATCGCGCCCGCGGATGACGCGCGCGGTGCGGCGTCCGTCGCGGTCCTGAGCGACGCGTTCTGGCGCCGTCGGTTCAACGGAGACCCCGCCGTCATTGGCTCGACGGTGCGTCTGAACGGTGTTCCGTTCGTCATCGTCGGCACTGCCCGCCGCGGGTTCGTCGGAGCCACGTTCGACGCGCCGACGGACGTCTGGCTCCCGCTCTCGACCATCAACTTCGCGGACCCGGAGCTTGCGGAGCTCAAGCCACTCGAGCGCCGTGGGCTCACATGGCTCTCGATCGTTGGGCGGCTCGCGAAGGGCGCGAGCCTGGCGAACGCACAAGCGCAGATGGACGTCGTCTCGGCGCGTCGAGCGCGTGAGACACCGAATGCTTCGAGCAACCGGCCGGCGAAGGCGCTGCCGGCGGACGAGGCAGCGATTCAGCTCTCGCAGCGCGCCGAGGCGCGACGCCTGTCGTGGCTGCTCTTGAGCGTCGTGGGCATGGTCCTGCTCATTGCCTGTGCCGACGTTGCGGGACTGCTGCTCGCCAGGGCCGAGCGAAGGCGGCGTGAGCTGGCGATCCGGGCTGCCCTCGGCGCGTCGCGCCTGAGGATCGTTAGGCAGTCGCTGGCGGAGAGTCTCGTGATCGCGATCCTGGCCGCCGCGGTTGGCCTCGGGATCGCGATGTGGCTCACCGACTTCGTGGGATCGGTCGCGCCACCGGACCTCGCCCTGCCGGTCAGTGCGTCGACACCGATCCTGCACCTGCGCACGCTCACGTTCGCGATCGTCGCCGCACTGGTCACCGCGCTACTCGTCGGCCTGGTGCCGTCGCTCGCGGCGTCACGTCCTGATCTGGTTCCCATGCTCAAGGGCGAGCGGCCGGCATGGGGCGTTGGGCGCGGCCGCGTGACGTTCCGTGACGTGCTGGTGGCTGGGCAGATGACGCTCGCGATGCTCCTACTCGTGGGTGCGGGCCTGCTCATTCGGACATTGGGAACCGAGAGCCGACTGGACCCTGGTTTCCGGCCCGCCGGCGCCGTGATCGCGACGATCGACCTGTCGCGCAGCCGCTATGACAGCGACCGCGGGCGCCGGTTCTATGAGACACTGCAGCAACGGCTCGCCGGCGTGCCGGGAGTGACAGCGGTGGCGCTGGGCCGGTCGGTGCCGGTGCAGTCGGGCGGGCTCGCCACCACCGCGGAGCCCGAGGGCTATCGCCCGGGGCCTAACGAGGCGATGGAGATCGAGGCGAGCATGATCTCGCCGGGGTACTACCGAGCGATCGGGACACCGCTGCTGCGTGGACGAGAGTTCACGGAGGCGGATCGAAAGGGGAGCGAACGAGTGGTGATCGTCAATCAGGCCTTTGCCGATCGCTTCTGGCCGGGTCAGGATCCGATCGGGAAGCATATCGGTGCGATCTCGGCGCCGCCGTCGGTCGTCGTCGGCGTCGTCGGGACGGCGAAGTATCGGAGCCTGCGTGAGGCTCCGACGCCCGCGCTGGCCGTCCCTGTTCAGCAGATGTACTCGGACGCAATGACGATCGTGGCGCGCACGTCGCTCGAACCAGATGCGGCACTGCGTCAGATCACGGACGTCGTCGCGACGCTCGACCCCGATCTTCCGCTGATTCGCCCGGGGCGGCTTGCCGACAAGCTGGCAATGGCACTCGCGCGCGAACGCCTGATGGCACTCCTGCTCGGAGCGTTCGCCGTGCTCGCGGCGGGTTTGTCGGCGGCGGGCCTGTACGCCGTGGTCGCGTATCGGATGCAGGCCCGAACGCGCGAGTGGGGCATTCGACTCGCCATCGGCGCTCGGCCCGAGAGCGTGCTGTGGCTCGCGCAGCGTCAGAGCACGGTGCTGGCGCTCGTCGGTCTGTGCGTGGGTCTCGCGGCCGCCGCGTTCGCGTCGCGGTTCATGACGGCGCTGCTGTATGGTGTGCGGCCGCTCGACGGCTGGGCGTTCGGCGGGGCGGCGCTGTTGTTAGGCGTGGTGGTGGCGGTGGCCGCCTATGTTCCGGCCCGTCGCGCAACGCGCATCGATCCCACTATGGCGCTGCGCGGCGAGTAGCGAGGCCTGCGCCCGTGACGTTGGGATCGTACGCTCATCCAGTTAGCGTCAACCACGAACGCTGATCGCGCGGACGGCGCTACGCGCCGGCGCTGAATACGCCGGACTGCTTCAGAAGAACCTAGTCACAAGGGTCAGAGTCGTTTGAATTCGAGATACTCGAAGGACGAGCTTCCCTGAATTCAAACGAGTTTGACAGTTTGACCCCTTTGTTGCAGCGTACCCAGCGCCCGACGCGTAGCGCCGTCCGCGTCCTCAGCGTCCGTGGTTGCGGTTCGAGATCTGGATTCCGGCCGCCGGTCGCGGGCGGTCGGCCGCCGGTATACTTCCGGGATGCGCAACGAACCTCTGTCCGCTTCCGACGCCGTCGTCGCCGCGAACGAGCGGCTCGCTCCGTTTGGTCTCGCCACTCCGCTCCATCCGGCCCGTAGCCTCGTCCCTCACGCACACTACAAGTGCGAGAACCTCCAGCGCACCGGGTCATTCAAGATCCGCGGCGCGCTGAACAAGCTGCTGCTGCTCACGAGCGAGCAGCGGGAACGCGGCGTCGTGACGTCGTCCACGGGCAACCACGGCCTCGCCGTCGCGGAGGCGCTCCGCCTAACGAGCGGCCGAGGGACGGTGGTGGTGTCGTCGTCCGCCTCGCGGTACAAGATCGAGCGCCTGACGAAGGCCGGCCTCGAGGTGGTGGTCTCCGACGGCGACCCCATGGCGGCCGAGCTCGAGGCGCGCGCGCTGGGTGAACGGGAAGGGCGGGTGTACATCTCGCCGTACAACGACCCCGACGTGATGGCCGGTCAGGGCTCGATCGCGGTGGAGTTGCTCGAGCAGCGCCCTGATATCGAGGCGGTGTTCGTTGCGGTGGGTGGCGGTGGTCTGATCTCCGGTATCGCGTCGTACCTGAAATCGGTGCGGCCGGATGTGCTCGTCGTCGGCTGCTGGCCGGAGCAGGCCAGGGCGATGTACGAATCGGTGCGTGCCGGCCGTTTGATGGAGGTACCTGACGAGCCCACGCTGTCGGACGCCACCGCGGGTAACATCGAGCCCGGCGCCATCACGTTTCCCTATTGCCGCGACCTGATCGACGAGCTGGTTCTCGTGAGCGAGGCCGAAATCGCCCAGGCGATGCGCGACGTTATGCTGGCGGACCACATGGTGATCGAAGGCGCCGGCGGCGTCGCGGTTGCGGGCTGGCGAAAGTTCACGACCGGCCGTCCGCGTCTCGCGGATCACGAGAGTGTCGTCGTGCTGTGCGGCGGGAATGTGAGTGCGGAAACTCTGAGCCGAGTGCTCGGAAAGTAGGAATAGCCGGCGACGGGGACGGACGACGGGCGACGGCCAGAAAGCGAGAAACCCTCGGGATGCCTCACTCTGCGTGATTGGCATCCCGAGGGCTCCGCTGTTTCCGTCGCCCGTCGTCCGTCCCCGTGGTCTTACGGGCGTGGCTTCGCCGTCCTTCCAGTGCTGCCCGACGAGCTCGAGCCACCCGAGCTGCTCGAGCCGCCCGACGTGCGGCCGCTGGGCGAAACGGAACCGCTGCCACCGCCGCTGCCGCCGCGCGTGTACCCGCGGCCACGGACCATCCGCCCGTTCGTCTCCTGCGGCACGTTCAATTGCGCCGGCTTCACGAGGACGATCGGATAGCCGCTGTACCAGGTCCCTCCATACGGATTGCCGTTCCCAAAGCCATACGTCCCGTAACGGTACCCGTAGCCATAGCTGTAGCCATTGGAGTAGAAGGGGTCCCAGTTCATGAAGATCGCCGGCCCGACGTGCATTCCCTCGTCCATGGCAACCTGCGGTGCTCCGGCTGCCTGGACAACCTGCCCATCGGCCTGGGCGAGGTTCACCGCGAACGTCTGCGGATACGTCAGCGCCACCATCACGTCGATCACGTTGCTCGGCACCTTCGCGTCAGCCAGCTGCGTGAGCCGCTTGGCGTCGAGGTTGAATCCCTGGCCGCGCTCCGTGAGCCACGTCTGCAGCACGAGCGGATCGACCTTCTTCGACGCCTCGATGACGTCGGCGATCCGGACGGAATCGCTGGCCGCGATCACGGCGGTATTCGTCGCGAGCTTCACGGCCTCGATCTCCGCCCGAAGGTCGGCGCTGAGCGCCGGTGGAATCGGCACGCGACCGTAGTGGGCCACCCGCACGCCCGTGTGTTCATCGACCTTCACGCCCTGCACGTCGAGCCACTCGCCCTCCGGCGTCATCGACATGATTCCCGTCGACGTCCGCGTGCGGTTTCCGGTGCACTGATGCTCGGAGTGCAGGTAGATGCGCTTGGCGTCGGCCGAAAAATCCGCGATCTCCCAACCGGTGCACCCTTGGCGGTCGACGGCGCGGCGGGTGCCGTTGGCGTCGACGTGTTCCGGCGCGCCGGCGGTGCCCTCGTCGATGGTCACGAAGTCCACCCTGCCATTGCCGGTCGCGGGCATGAAGCAGATCACCGGCGCCGCCTTGTTAGGCGCCAGCTCCATGCTCACGGCGTCGCGACTGGATGACTGCCAGCAGCCAATCCATGGGCCCCATCTCGCATCATTCGAGGCCAGTTGGGTGTCCTGCGCTCCGGCTGCCAGAGCAGATCCGATCAGCAGCACCGCTGCGAGAACAGCACTCGTGCCGTTCGATTTCCGGTCGATGTCGAGTCGCATCGTTATCATCCCCGCCTGTTAGAACCTGACCCTGATTCCAACTGTCCCCGTGAACCCGTCGAGATCGATCTTGTCGTACCCTTCGAACGCGCTGGGATCGAGCTTGGCTTTGGCCCAAACGTATCGCCCTTCACCAGTCAGCGCGAGCCATGGACCAAGCGAATATTCGACGCCCGCCGCCCCCCGTCCCATGGGGGCCCAGCCTGTCGACTCCAGCGTCGTATTGAAGACGTCCAGCGTCTGAAAATCGACGAAATCGCCCTTCTGCTGGAAGAAGTAGTACATCGCCCCCCCGCCGACGCTGACGTACGGCGCGAACTTGCTGGGGATGTACGCGAACTGACTCACCGAGCGGCCGCGGCTCGTGAGGTAGTACTTGAGGCCGATCGTCAGCGGTACCCGCGTGAACTTGGTGGTCTGCTCGATCGGCTGGTTGTCGTTGTCGATGAACTTCCGGAACTCGGAGTCCTTCTTCGAGTACGCGACCTCGCCATCGAACAGCAGGTCCCATCGGTCGCCCGTCGAATAGGAGATATCGCCGCCCCAGTTGAACCCGCTGAAGTCTCCCTTGTTCAGGGTCAACTGTGTGGTCGCGTCGCTGAACACGTCACTGCTCGCGTTTGCCACCGCGTATCCACCGCGCAGCGCGAAGCTTCCCACCGGCTTGTGAAAGAGAAATCCCTTCCCGCTGCCCTGCGCGCCAGCGCGCGACGCGAGCGCCACGATCGCAATCAGGACAGCCGCCGCGGTGTTCATGGCGAGCTCCTGGGTGGATTCCAGCCAAACGCGCTGTCCTGCTGTCATATCTCCGTGCGAAGGCGATGCCTGCCCTGATACACGAGTCCGCGCTCCGCGTTCCGCAAACGCGACCCGACGACGTTCCGTTGAACCCACCGACGCATCCTCCGGACCTGACCCATGGAATCGTTGGAATCCTTCGTTCGCGATATTCGCTACGTGACGCGGGCGCTCGTCCGCACGCCCACGTTCTTCGCCATCACCGTCATTACGCTGGCGCTCGGCATTGGTGCAACCACCGCGATCTACAGCGTGATCAATGGTGTGCTGCTCCGACCACTGCCCTATCCGGACCCCGACCGGATCGTCCAGCTGTGGCAGGTGGGAGAGAGGGGCGGTCGCGGGAATGTCTCCGAACCGAACTACGACGACTGGAAATCCGGAACCCGAAGCTTCTCGGCCATGACGGAGTTCGCCGACTGGGGCATTACGTCGGTTGCCGGAGCGTCCGAGCCTGTGCGCGTGCGCGTTGCCGTCGTTGGCGGCGACTTTCTGAGAATTCTGCGCGTGCAGCCAATTCGCGGTCGATCCTTCGTCGCCGAGGAAGAGCGGGCAGGGGGGGCTCCGGCGGCTATGGTCAGCGAGCGTTTCTGGAAGCGCTACCTCGGTGAACGGTCGGACCTGAGCGGTGTCGCCCTGACGTTCGACGGGAATGCATTTCCCGTCGTCGGCGTGCTGCCTGCCACGGTGGACTTCCCGCTGGGTGCGGACCTCTGGATCGCCCGTGGATTCGTCCCGGCAAACCCGAACCGCACCGCCCACAACTGGCAGGCGATCGCACGGGTCGCGGATGGCGTCACCGTCGAGCAGGCGAATCGCGAGATCAGCGCGCTGTCGCGTCGGCTCAAGCAGGAATACGGCAATGCGACGTGGATGTACGACGCCGTCGCGGTCCCGTTGCGCGAGCAGCTCGTGGGCAAGACTCGGCCAACCCTTTTACTGCTGCTGGCCGCGTCCGCGTTCCTGTTGGCGATCGCGTGCGCGAACGTGGTGAACCTGCTCGTGGCCCGGGCCGCCGTGCGCGAGGGCGAGCTCGCGGTACGCCTGGCGCTGGGCGCCGGCCGCGGCCGGATCGCGCAGCAGTTCATCGCGGAGGCACTCGTCCTCGCGGTCGGCGGTGGGGCACTCGGGGTCGTGCTGGCCACGTTAGGCGTGAAAGCGTTACTCGCACTCGAGCCGGGCAACCTGCCGCGCGTTGGCCAGGTCGGGGTGGACTGGCAGGTCCTGGCGTTCGCCCTGGCGTTATCGATCCTCGTGGCCGCCATTTTGGGACTACTCTCTGCCCTTCGCGGCAGCCGGGGGGACCTCAAGCAGGCCATGGCCCAGGCGCAACGCACGCAGGCGGGTGCGGGTGCGAGCTACCGCGTGCGCGGGGTGCTGGTGATCGCGCAGGTCGCCCTCACACTCGTCCTGCTCGTCGGGGCGGGACTCCTCGCGCGAAGCTTTCTCCGGCTCGCGCAGATCGACCCCGGCTATCGTACCGAGCGCGCGCTCGTCCTCGACATCTCCCCGTCCGTGCCGGATGGGCCGAGCGGGATCCAGGACCGAGTTCGCCTCTACGACGAGATTACTGCGCGCCTGCAAGCGCTTCCTGGTGTTTCAGCCGTCGGCGGCGTGAATGCCTTTCCGCTCACGGGCGGGAATCACGCCAACGGGACCTACATCGTGATGAGCCGTCCCGATGAGCAACTCGACAGGTCGCGACTGCCCGCAATCATGGCCGATCCGTCGCGGAGTGGCGACGCGGAGTTCCGTGTCGCGGGGCCGGGCTACTTCAAGGCGATGAATATTCCGGTGGTCCGCGGCCGCGTGTTCGACGACCGCGATGGGCCGGACGCTCCGCATGTCGGCGTGATCAGCGCCGCACTCGCGAAAGAGAAGTGGCCTAACGAGGACCCGATCGGGAAGATCATCCAGTACGGCAACATGGACGGCGACATGCATCCGTTCACGGTGGTGGGCGTCGTTGGGGATGTGCGCGAGTCGAGTCTCGCGGATAAGCCGCGGCCGACGTTCTACGCGAGCTACCGGCAGCGGCCGAATCAGGCGCACGAGTTCTACTTCGTGGTGGCCGGGAGCGCGTCACCCGAGGCGAACATTCCGGCCGCGCGCCGGATCGTCTCCGACCTGCGGCCCGACGTGCCGCCGCGGTTCCGCACGATGCGAACGGTGGTGTCGGAATCCGTGGCGGATCGCCGGTTCGTGCTGATGCTGGTGGGTGTCTTCGGCGCGGCGGCGATGCTGCTCGCGACGCTGGGCGTGTACAGCGTGATCGCGTACGTCGTCACCCAGCGGCGCCAGGAGATCGGGGTTCGTGTCGCGCTCGGCGCGCGGTCGGGGGATGTGCTTCGGATGGTGCTTCGCCAGGGGTTCACGCTGGCGTTTTTCGGCATCGCGATCGGAACGGTGTTGGCGCTGTTCGTGTCGCGGCTCCTCTCCCGGTTTCTGTTCGGCGTGGCGCCTAACGATCCGGTGGCGTTTGGCGGAGTGATCGCCGTCTTGACCGTCGTGGCCCTGGTAGCGAGCTACGTGCCCGCGCTGCGCGCGACGCGCGTCGACCCGATGACAGCGCTTCGCAACAGCTAGGGTCGCCTCCGCGTCACATTGCGCCGAAAGGGGTCAGAGTCCTAACGCATCTTTCGAACGCGGCCGCGTTCGAAAGATGCGTTAGGACTCTGACCCCCAACGGACCATTTCAGCGCGCGAGGTTGATGTTCACGAACTCCGGCTCGCCGGTCACCTCGCGCTGAACGGCCGGGGCCAGCCAGTCCGGGAACGTCACCTCGTCGTCCTCCGAGTCGAGCTCGACCTCGGCCAGAACCAGGTCGCGGTTCCTGAACTCGTCGATCTCCCACGTCAGGCCGTCGACGTCGACCTTGTAGCGCCGCTTCCGGAGCCGGCGGCGCTTCGTGAGCGGCCACATTGCGAGGAAGATTGCCTCGGTCGTCTCCTCCTCGACCTCCGTCCGCGTGACGCCCTCGCCGAGCTTCACAGTGCGATAGAAGTGCACTTCCTTCCGGCCGCTGCCGTGGTGAACCGACACGCGCCGGATGCGCTCCTGGAGCCTGGAGCCTGGTAGGTAGCCCTGCGCGATGTCCACCCACCGGCTGTCGCGCGCTTTGTCCGGCACGAACCGCAGGAGATACTTGCGCTCGATCTCCTGGCCCTCGCGCGCCGACTGCGCGATGCGATCGGCCACGGCGTCGACATCGCGGAAGAAGCCGGCCGCCTTGTCGCCCAGCCATTCCGTGCTGAACTGTGTGAACGCGGCGGTGGCGCGTGCCCGGAGGCGCTCCATGATGGCCGTGACCCCGGGCGCACGCTCAACGTTAGGCGAGGCGGGTGCAGCGGGCGCCGGGGTTGGGGGAGCCGCAACGGACGGTGTGGCGGCTGGTGCGGGCGCCGGCGCTGAGGCTGCCGCTCCTGCGGCCGCGGCGCCGACCGCCGCCACCATACCTGCTGGCGCCGTCCCGGCCGCATCTGATGGCGTGGCGTCTGCCGTCGGCTCCGCCTTCGGGCCGGCGGGCTCAGTACTTGGCACAGACGGCTGCTCAGTGGCGTCAGCCGTTGCAGCGTTAGGCAGTGCGTTGGCGTCCGCCGCCGCCTTCGAGATCTCGGCGCCGAACACCTGCGCATCGTGCAGGTCGCCCAGCACGTCCTGCAGCGCCTTGAGACGGTCGACAAGATCCGCCGCGCCGGGGACGATCTTCATCACCGGCTCGAGGAGGTAGCGCAATCGCTTCGCGGCGATGCGGGCCTCGTGTCCCTCGCGGACATCCCGCTCGGTGCGCACGTGACCGAGGTGGCGCTCGAGCTCGCGTGCCGCGGTGCGCACGCGCGGCGCGAGCGCTTCTGCGAACATGGGGAGCGGCGCGGCACGGCCGTCCTTCCGCAGCCGGATGCGCTCGCGATAGGTCTCGAGTGCCCGGGCGAGTCTGGCCTCGAGTCGCGTGAAGCGGCCGTCGACATCCTTTTCCAGCACGTGATCCGCGTCCGCCTTCTTGCGCTCCATCTCCGAGACGAGCCAATCGAGGCCGGCCCGCTGCCGCCGGCCGAGGGAGCGACGCTGGTCGGTGAGCCAGGCCAGGTGCACCTCGAGATCGCGACTGTCTCCGGTATCGTGTGCCAGGTCGCGAAGGCGACGCCGCAGCTTCTTCCCGAGATCCGCGCGCAGGTATGGGCGAAACGCACGCTCCCAGCTGCGGAGGCGGCGCAGCGCGACGCGGAAGTCATGCAGCGCTTCATCGTCGGACTCGTGCGCCAGGCGCGACTGAGCCGCGCTCGCGTCGGCGAGGTGGCCTAACGCAACCAGTCTGACCGAACGATCGGTTGACTCACGAAGGTTTTCGACTCGCGCGGGCATTCTCGGAATCGGGAATAGGGAATCGGGAATCGAACCGCAGAGTCGCGAGTCGGGACGCGGAATCGAACAGCTCGAAAGCGCGGGTCGGGACGAGGACGACGAAGGTGCGGGCTGATACCTGATAGCTGCCAGTACGTCGCGGGATCGTTACAATCTGTCGTAGCGTCGGCTCCTTCCGCACCGGATATGACTCGATCTCCTGTCACGATCCTCTGCCTGGCCAGCTACTTCAAGGGCCACGATTTCGTCCGCGAATGCCACCGGCTTGGCGCCCGGGTTCTCCTGGTCACCCGGGAGGTGCTACGTGAAGCCCAGTGGCCGCGCGACTCGATAGGCGACCTGCTGGTCATGCCTGATACGACCCGCCGCGACCACATGGTGAACGGCGTGAGCTGGTTGGCGAGGCGCGAGTCGATCGACCGCATCGTCCCGCTCGACGAGTTCGATCTGGAGATGGCCTCGACGCTTCGAGAGCATATGCGCCTCCCCGGCATGGGCGAGAGTACCGTCCGGTTCTTCCGCGACAAGCTCGCGATGCGCATGCAGGCGGAGGAACGCGGGCTGCTCGTCCCCGAGTTCGTATCGATCTTCAACTACGATCGGATCCGCGACTATATGTCGCGGGTCCCGGGACCGTGGTTTCTCAAGCCGCGGTTCTCGGCCTCGGCGATCGGGATCCGGAAGATCGCCCAGCCGGGCGAACTGTGGCCGGTGCTCGATGAGCTGGGCGACAAGCAATCGTATCACCTGCTCGAGCGGTACGTCGCGGGCGACGTCTTTCACGTGGATGCGATCGTGTGGGACGGAACGGTCGTGTTCGCGGAAGCGCACGGCTACTTCCAGCCGCCGTTCGACGTGTATCACGGCGGGGGCGTGTTCTGCACACGCACGCTTCAGCGCGGATCGTCCGAGTCGCGCACGCTGCTCGAGCTCAACGAGCGGGTCGTGTCGGCGTTAGGCATGAGCCGGGGCGCGCTGCACACGGAGTTCATCCGTGGCCGCGACGATGGCCGCTACTACTTCCTCGAGACGGCCGCCCGCGTGGGCGGAGCGAACATCATGGCGCTCGTCGAGGCGTCGACGGGTGTCAACCTGTGGCAGGAGTGGGCGCGGGTGGAGGTCGCGAGCGCGCGCGCTGAGGAGTACACGGTTCCGGTCCGTCGCGCGGATCACGCCGGCCTTCTGATATCGCTGGCACGCCAGGAGTGGCCGGACCTTTCGGCGTACGATGATCCCGAGATCTCCTGGCGCCTCTCGAAGCGACACCACGCGGGCCTCGTCGTGTCGTCGCCTTCGCAGGAGCGGGTGGAGATGCTACTTGGTTCCTACGTGCCTCGCTTTCGGGAGGACTTCTATGCGTCGCTGCCGGCGCCGGCGGAGGCAACGGAATAGCGGCAGCCGGCAGCAGCCATCTGGACTTTCGGTCTTTTTTCGGTAATTCTTCCCCTGGTTGCCATACGGGACGGGTTGCCAATGCCGCGAGAGATGGAGCTGGCTGAGAAGTTGGAGATCCTCATGTCCCTCGCCGCGGAGGATCGCGAAGGACCGCCGGAAGCCGCGCGACCGCTGCCGCCGCGGCTCCGTTACGCCAGCGATGCTGGAGCCCTTCGGCCACTCAACATTCGCGTGCTCCGCGGATCAGGGCGGCCGATCAAGCTGCTGCGCATCCTGATGACGAATGCGTGCGCACTCAACTGCCACTACTGCCCGATGCGCCGGGATCGCGCGATGCGTCGGACGCTGCTCAAGCCGGAGGAGCTCGTTCGCATCTTCCTCGGCGCGCTGCGTCGTGGGTGGTGCGAGGGGCTGTTCATCACCACCGGAATTCCGGCTCGCCCCGAAAAGGTGACGGACGACCTGATCGCCGTGCTCGAGATGCTGCGCGTCAGGCACCAGTTTGCCGGGTACATCCATGTGAAGCTGGTCCCCGGTGCCGAGCAGGCGCAGGTCGAGCGGATTACCGCGCTCGCGACGCGTGTGTCGGTGAACCTCGAGGCAGCATGCGGCGACAGCCTCGAGCGCGTCGCGCCCGAGAAGCAACTGGCGACCACGCTGGTGACGCTCGAGCGTGCGCGGCAGGTCGTCGTGGCGAATCGGGCCGAGGAGCGCTCGGGTCGTCCGCGCGATGGCCGGCAGCCGGGGGGTGTGGCCGGGATGACGATGCAGTTCGTCGTCGGGGCGACGCCCGACTCGGATCGCACGATCATGGGTCGCGTGACGAGCCTGTACGCGGGCGGTGGGATTCACCACGCGCACTTCAGCGCGTTCCGGCCGATCCGCGACACGCCCATGGAAGGGGCGCCCGCCGCGCCCGCCCTCCGCGAACATCGGCTGTATCAGGCTGACTGGCTGGTGCGGACGTACGGGTTCGCGCCTAACGAGGTGGTGTACGAGGACACCGGGAATCTTCCGCTCACGGTGGATCCCAAGGCGGCGTGGGCATTGGCGCATCCGGAGTGCTTCCCCGTCGACGTCAGCTCGGCGAGCTACGAGCGGCTCATCCGCGTTCCGGGCGTGGGTCCGCGGTCGGCGAGGCGAATCGTGGACGAGCGCCGCCGCACGGTCATTCGCGGCCTGTCGGATCTCCGACAATTCGGTGTCGTGACCAACCGCGCGGGCGGATTCCTTTCCCTGCGAGGCCGTCGACTTCAACCGGTTCGCTGGACGCAGCAGCTCGCGCTCTGGCGCCCGGAAGACGAAGTGGGCGCACGACACGAAGTCTACGATTTCAGTCCCGGGACGTTTCGGTAGCTGGTAGCAGCCATCAGCTGGGCTCATCCCAAGCGTGGTTGTTATTCCGAGCGTCGCGAGGAATCGCCGTCGTTCCGACCGAGGGGTTGGGTCCCTCTATCGGGAGGACGGGCGATTCCTCGACTCGCTTCGCTCGCTCGGAATCACGCGCTCCTTCGTCCGTCGCCCGTCGTCCGTCCCGCGGTAGTCGCCCGTCGCCCGCCGCCTCCGTCTCCCGTCTGCCCTCGGCTCCTACTGTACCTTCACCATCCCGTCCATCCCAGCGTGGTTCGTGCAGTGATACGAATACGTTCCCGCCGTATCGAACGTCCGGCTGTTCGAGCCCGATGAGAAGTTCCCGATATTGGTGGGAGACCCCGACGTCATGAACGTCACGTTGTGCGCGACGCCGGCGTCGTTGTTCCAGGTCACCGTTCCGCCCTTTGTGATCGTCACCGTCGACGGTGAAAAGGAAAAAGTGGAATACCCATAGCTGTCGCTCGACGCCGTGATCGAAACCGTGGCCGAGCCGGTCGCTCCGGAACCTCCAGGATTGGGCGTAGGGTTGGGGCTCGTGGTGTAGCCGTTATCACCCCCGCCGCCACCGCACCCTATCGCCAGGACAGCCAGCAGGACGTAGCTCACTTTCATTGGGATGCCTCCTCGTGCTCGATATGCGCGCCCAAGTAGACGCGCGGTTGCAGTCGATTCGACGACGCACGCGCCAACGGCGGCGCGATCGAGCGCGAGCCGGGCGGAATGCGACGGCTCGATGAGTGTCGGACTGTTATCTGAATCGCAATCGAGACACGGCGGGGTGTGAGCGCCGACCGGCGAACGTCAGGTCTCGTGCGGTGAGGACAGGGCACTGAGGCACTGGGGACTGGGGACTCGGCCGGGAAGCTCTTACCTGCGAGGAGGCCTCCCCGAGTAGAGAGGCTTCGGTAGCCGGGTCCCGAGTCCCCAGTCCCTAGTCCCTAGTTACGCCCAACTTCGCCAGTGCCTCCGGTGGGCACCCATCCCACTTCGCCAGCGGGACGTTGCCCGTGTAGCGAAGGTCCTGCACTCCCATCTTGCTCGAGAAGAAGCCGGCGGCCGTCATGTCCCGCATGCGGTTGAAGAACGCCACGCCGTGACTGTGCTCGGGCTTCGCTTTGTTCGGCCAGGCGATGTCGTCCAGCACCTGACGGCGCTGGGCATCGCTCGAGGTGAGGAACGTTTTCCCGGTGCCGAAGCGATTCGCGCATTCCCGGTCGAGCCACGCGAGCCCACCGCGCATGTTCACCTGCGCGGGGGTCGGCGCCACGTAGAAGCGCCGTGTCGGATTCGGTGGGCCCGGCGGCGGTGTCTGATCGGACAGCACGAAATCGATGTACTGGGGAGCGCCGGCGTCGGTCGCCGATCCCGAGCGTTCATCGCGCGGGATGATGTAATCCGCGAGCACGCGAACGGTCTGGTACTCGTGCGACGTGAAGAACTTTGGCGTGTACGTCGCGCCCTGCATCTCCGCCAGGACCGCCGATTCCGCTGCCTCACGCGCGCGGAGGACGTGCTCCTCGCTCGTCTCGAACGTGCCTAACACGGGCACGGCGGCCGCGGCAGCCATGGCTTTGAGCGCCCCGCGCCGATCGATGCCGGTGGTAGCGCCGTCTGACGATTCCCGATTCCCATCTGCCCGCTTCTCGCGGGCTCCCGCCGATTCCCGATTCATAGCGCGCCCGCCTTACGCTGCTGCGCGATGTAGTCACTCGTCCGCATCGACAGCGCGAGAATGGTCCACGTGGGGTTCTTGTCCGCCTGCGACACGAACGGCGCGCCGTCGGCGATGAAGAGGTTCTTCACGTCGTGCGCCTGGCAGTTCGCGTTCACGACCGACGTCGCCGCGTCCTTGCCCATCCGCGCGCCGCCCAGCTCGTGGATGATCGAGCCGCCGTTCGCGATCCCGTAGTCCTGCTCCTTCGTCGGCATGGGCGAGAACGCCTCGCCTCCCATCTCCGCGATGATCGCGCGGAAGGTCTCCTGCATGTGCTTCACCTGGTTGATCTCGTGGTCGGTCCACTTCCAGTGGAAGCGCAGCACTGGAATGCCGTACTGGTCGACGACCGTGGGGTCGATCTCGCAGTAGCAGTCATCGTTAGGGATCTGCTCCCCGCGTCCGCTGAACCCGATCGACGCGCCGTAGTAGCGGCGGTAGTCGCCCTTGAGTGACGCGCCGTACCCGCCACCGCCCGGGTAGTTGTGAATCCCGCCCATGAAGCCCGCACTCGGCACGCCACGTCCGCCGTACGTCTCGATGTGATAGCCGCGCGGAAAGTCGAGCTTCGAGTTGTCGAGCCACCACGGCATGTAGATGTGCATCCCGCCCACGCCGTCCTCGTTATGCGGCGGCATGTCCATCATCTTCGGGATGTACCCGGCCACGTCGGTGCCCGTGGTGTCGGTGAGGTACTTGCCGACCGTGCCGCTCGAGTTCGCGAGCCCGTTCGGGAACTGCGACGATTTCGAGTTGAGCAGCAGTCTCGCGGTCTCGCACGCGCTTGCCGCAACCACGACAATCCTGGCCGAGATGCGCTTGTCGGTCCCGGTCTTCTTGTCGATGTAGCTCACGCCGTTCGCGAGACCGTCTTTCCCGACCGTCACCTCGCGCGCCATCGCGTCGGTGATGAGTGTCAGACGGCCGGTCTTCTGCGCCGGCGGAATGAGCACATTCGTCGAGGAGAAGTTCGAGGCCGTCATGCAGCCGCGGTTGCACTGTCCGCAGTAGTGACACGGCGCCCGACCGTTGTGCGGCTTCGTGATGATCGACAGCCGCGACGGGATGACGGTGAGCCCCAGCTTCCTGGCCGCCTTCGTCGCGAGCAGCTCGTAGCAGCGAGGCGTCGGCGGGGGATGGAAGATGCCGTCCGGTTCGTTAGGCAGGTTCTCCGCGCTGCCGAAGATGCCGATCAGCTTGTCCACCTCGTCGTACCACGGCTTCACGTCGTCGTACGTGATCGGCCAGTCGTCGCCGAGCCCGTCGCGACTCTTGCGATTGAAGTCGTGCGGACCGAAGCGGAGCGAGATGCGCCCCCAGTGATTGGTTCGTCCGCCGAGCATGCGCGCGCGCCACCAGTCGAACTTCGTGCCCGGTGCCATGGTGTACGGCTCGCCGTCGATCTGCCAGCCGCCAATGCAGCCGTCGAACTCACCGAATGGTCGCTCGCGTGTGGAGGCGCCGCGCCGGGGCGAGTCGTACGGCCATTTGAGCATCGCGCCGTCCTTCACCGGGTCCCACATCTGGCCGGCCTCGAGCAGTGCCACGCGGGCGCCGGCATTCGTGAGGGTGTAGGCGGCCATGCCGCCGCCGGCCCCCGACCCGATTACACAAACATCGTACGTGTCCGAACGAGACTGACTCTGCATTCCCGGTCTCCTTGTCGCACGAACTGAGCGGTGTGGACCGGGTCAATTCTATCGGACAACGCAAGCACGCGCGACCGGGAAGGGTGCCCTCGACCGATAACCGAAGACCAACGACCCACGACCCATCGCCGACAACTCGCCATGACATCTCGTGATGCATGGCGAGTCATCGGTTCTGGGTGATGGGTCCTTGGTTTTCGGTTATCGGTCTACGCGTCTACGCCTACTTCTTCGTGGTGTCCTTGTTCGACGCCTTGTCCTTGGCGTTCTTGAGCGCGTTGTCCTTGATGTCCTGGGCCTTCGTTAGGTGCTCCTGCACCTTGCCGGTCGATTTCTCGAGCGCGGCGCGAATGTCCGGATCCGTGGCGTTCTTCGAGGCATCCTGCAGCTTGTCGAGAACGTCCTTATGGGCCTTGATCTGATTGTCGATGTAGGCCTCATCCCAGTCCAGACCGGCCTTCTTGTCGGTAAGGTCCTTGATGTCATCGGCCGCGCCCTTCACCGCGTCGCGGACGTCGTCATCGGCCGTATCGGGAGCCACTTTGAGCTTCGTCGCGAGCGCCTTGCCGTCGCTCAGCATCGCGCGGTGGTCGGACACCATCTGGCGCGCGAACGCCTTCACCGCGGGCGTCGTCGCTTTCCGTTCCGCCAGCTCGCCTTCGCGAATCTCGCCGGTGCTAGCCGCGGCAGCGAAGCCGAGGACGGATGCGCTCGTCCACCCGCCGCGCTTGGCGAGACTACCCGCGGCGGAATCGACGCGCCGCGCGCCGGTATCCGCCGCCGCCCCGACACGCGCCACGGCGGTATCCATCCGTGCCGCCGTCGTGTCGGCCATGTTGCGCTCTCGCCCCTTGCATGCGCCCACTGTGAGCAACGCCAATACGCAGCTCACTGTCACCTGGATCCTCATGAAGCCTCCGAGTTGCATGGACCGCGCGAGCTCCACGCGCTCGGCGGCGATCGCTAAAAGAGCAAGAGGCGTTCTTGCGACTCGTGTCGTGGCCGGTAGCCCGCGACGGTCGAGCTGTCGTTGATTATAAACGGCCATTCACTTATGCTGGGATCCTTTCAGAATCGGAGCGGAAACGTGGGCAGACTCGAGAATCGAGTCGCGCTGGTCGCGGGCGCGACACGCGGAGCGGGACGCGGGATAGCTGTCGCGCTCGGGGAAGAAGGTGCGACTGTGTACTGCACGGGTCGGTCGATCCGCGGTCGGCTCGCGAGTGGCGCCGAACGACCGGAGACAATCGACGAGACCGCCGAGCTCGTCACCGCCGCTGGCGGACGTGGAGTTCCTGTGCGCTGCGATCATACCGTCGAGGACGACGTGCGCGGGCTCGTCGATCGCATGCGGCGGGATCATGGTCGACTCGATGTGCTCGTGAACGACGTCTGGGGTGGTGACGCGCTGACCGAATTCGGGAAGACGTTCTGGCAGGTGAACCTCGGCAACGGCCGCCGCATGATCGACCAGGCCATCTGGTCGCACATCCTAACGAGTCATTACGCGGTGCCGCTGATGTTCGATCGTGGCGATGCCGGCACCGGGCTCGTCGTCGAGATCACCGACGGCGATTTCTACGGCTATCGCGGCAACATCTTCTACGACCTCGTGAAGTCCACGGTGATCCGGCTCGCGTTCATCCAGGCGAGGGAACTGCGAAAGCATGACCTCTCGGCCGTGGCCGTGACACCTGGCTTCCTGCGGTCGGAGTTCATGCTCGAGCACTTCGGTGTCACGGCCGACACGTGGCGCGACGGCGCGAAGAAAGATCCGAACTTCATCGCATCGGAATCACCCCTCTTCGTTGGGCGCGGGATCGTCGCGTTGGCGGCGGACCCCAACGTGAAGGCAAAGTCCGGCAAGGTGTTCGCGTCGTGGACGCTCGCGAACGAGTATGGCTTCACCGACGCCGACGGGTCGCGGCCGGACTGGGCCGCGCACTTCGCGCAGGCGTACGGTGCACGCTACCGGACGTTCGACGACGACATGTATGCGGCGTTCAACGGACCGGCCGAAGTGTTGTTCGCAGACTGGCCGTGAAGTCCACCCGCGGCGCAACCTTTTCGCGCCAACTCCCCACTTAACTCGTGTGACACGGCGCGGCCTCCTCTCCGAGCTCACCGATGCGGCATTGATCGGCCGGTTTCTTGGAGGAGACGAGCCGGCATTTCGCGAGCTCTATCTTCGCCACACCCCGCGTCTCCGCATGATGGTCATGCGGCTGCTCGGCGCGGCGAGGCGCGCCGATCTGGACGACGTCGTCCAGGAGACCTGGCTTGCGGCGTGCCGTGGGGTTCACCGCTACGCGGGCGACGCAAAGTTCTCCTCGTGGCTGACCACCATTGGTATTCGAACGACGTACTCGCGATTCGCGCGGACGCCGGATGTCGAATCCGATCTCTTTGACGAGATCCCGGCACCGGTTGGTGCCGGACTGGCTTCGGTCATCGATCTCGAACGCGCGTTGAGCATGTTGCCCGACCATCAGCGCGTGGTCGTCGTGCTCCACGATGTCGAGGGCTACACCCACGACGAGATCGCCAGGCAGCTTGGCATCGCGAGCGGGACCGCGAAGGCGACGTTGTCGCGCGCGCGCTCCGCGCTGCGCCGAATGTTGAACGACGGAGTGTCCCATGTCGGATGAGTTCGAACCGCACGACGTCGACGCGCGGTTACCGCGACTGTTCTCGGCCCTGCCGAGAGAGAGTCCGCCGGAGCCGCGAGCGCTCGATGATGTCATCACCGCGCTCAAGGCCGAGGGGTTCCTTCGTCGGCGCAGTCCTCGATTCTTGTGGGCGCGTCAGGTCGCAGCTGCCGCCGCGCTACTCGCGCTCGGTGGCATTGCCGGGGCTCGCATCGCGAGCCGCAACTCGCTCGAGTCGATGCTCACGCGAACCGACCTCTCACTCGCCGACCGGATTCTCCTCATGCAGCGCGCAGGATCAGCGTACGTACGCGCGGCGAACTCGTACGCAAACGCAGCGTCTCGGACCGATTCGACCGCGATCGAGGTGGCGAGTCGTGTACTGCTTGGGGCCGCGCAGGCCGTGGCGCGAAGCAAGCTGGATGGTGGCCTAACGCCAAGTCTCACCGCGGCTCTCCGGTCGACTGCGGCCGAGCCGCCATCGGCACCACGTCGACGCGTCATCTGGTTCTGAGAGGAGGAGGAGCGGGAGTATGAAGCGCATCCTGGCTATTCTCATCTGGGCCACGCCCACTGCGGCACAGCAAACGGCTTCGTGTTCAGCTCCGGGCGCGGCCTTCGGCGTGACGTCGTATCAATGCGCGAGCTGCGTTATCAAGCAGGGTGACGGCGCGAAACCACAATATGTGTTCCAGGCTGAGCCGATCGTTCTCGAAGCGCTGCCAACCAGCGTGCTGAAAGCAGGCGATGTCATCGAAGCGGTGAATGGCGAACCGATCATGACACAGGCTGGCGCCGACCGATTCGCGTACCCGCAGGCTGGTCAGGTGACACTCACGGTGCGACGCGCCAACGCCCGCATTCAACTGACGACATCGACTGTCGGCTGTGAGAGCAAGCCATCCCAGCCGAACGATCCCTCTCAACCGCTCATTATCCTCGACGGCGTGGCGGTGACGAGCATTGACCAGGTGAAGCGAGCCGACATCGATAATGTCGAGGTGTTGAAGGGTCAGGCTGCAACGGCGTTCTACGGCGAGCGTGCCCGAAATGGCATCATCGTGATCACGACCAAGCGCACTAGTTCGCCACAGCCGGCGGCGCGGCCGGGCGATCCGGTCTATGTCATCGACGGAGTCGTCGTGTCGCCGCCAGGACTCGTCGCCGACACGAGCCTCAATCCCGCGCTGGAGCGCGCGGGCTACCGCGTCGAGCTCGCGCCCAGCGGGCGTCGGTTCGGTTTTGCCGTCGGCTGTGAGCAAGCGTGTACGCGGACGAAAGCGAGCGACGGCGCCGACTACTACAAGTTCGACACGTATCCTCCGATCGTCGCGCTCACTCCGGGCGGTGCGGCCGAGCGTGCCGGGATTCACGTGGGGGATCTCGTGACCGAGGTCGACGGCAAGTCGGTCCTCACCGAGGACGGGGCTCTGCGGTTCATTCGCGGCACGAAGGCCGAATCGCTTCAGCTCACCGTGATTCGCGATCGCAAGACGATTGGCTATCTGCTCAAGGCGCGTTAGGCTTGTGACATGCAGGCGATGCTCCTTCGTGAGCCGTCGCGGCTGGTTGACGGCTCATCCCCGCTCGAGGCTGCCGACGTCGCGGGGCCGGTCCCGGGCCGCGGCGACCTTCTGGTGCGCGTCTCGGTCTGCGGCGTATGTCGGACGGATCTCGACATCGTCGAGGGACGCCTAACGGCTCCGCAGTATCCGGTCATCCCGGGCCATCAGGTTGTCGGACGCGTTACCGGCGTCGGCAATGAGGTGGGCGACTTCAAGAACGGTGACCGCGTCGGCGTCGCGTGGATTCACTCGGCCTGCGGGCAATGCGCCTGGTGTCGCAGCGGACGCGAGAACCTCTGCCCGTATTTCCGGTCCACCGGCTGCGACGAGAACGGCGGCTATGCGGAATACGTCGTGGTGCCAGCGGGCTTCGCGTACGTCATCCCGGCGCAACTGCCTGACGCGAGTGCGGCACCGCTCCTGTGCGCGGGCGCGATCGGCTTGCGGTCGTTGCGCCTCACCGATCTCGTGGATGGGCAGCCGCTCGGCCTCACCGGCTTTGGTGCGTCAGCGCATCTCGTGCTGCAGCTCGCGCGGCATCGCTTCCCGACGTCGCCGGTGTATGTCTTCGCGCGGAACGCTCGCGCGCGCAAGTTCGCGCGCGAGCTTGGCGCGGCGTGGGTGGGCGACACATCGGACGAGCCGCCCGAGCGCATGGCGGCGATCATCGACACGACGCCGGCGTGGAAGCCTGTCGTGAGTGCGCTGGAGCGGCTTCTCCCGGGCGGGCGCCTCGTCATCAACGCGATTCGAAAGTCTCGCGCTGATCAGGGCGAGCTCGAGTCGCTGGACTATGCGCGCCATCTGTGGATGGAGCGCGAGATCAAGAGCGTCGCGAACGTCACGCGCGCCGATGTACGGGAAATGCTCGCCGAGGCGGTGGCGATGCAGTTGAAGCCGTTGGTGGAGGAGCTGCCACTAGCGGAAGCAAACGACGCGCTTCGGAGCCTGGCGCGCGGAACAGGAGTTCGCGGTGCTCTCGTGCTCCGTATTTAGCTGATAGCTGCTGCTATCGCCCCAACGAGCCATAAGGGACGGGTTGTCATTCCGAGCGAGCGGCAGCGATTCCTCGCTTCGCTCGGAATGACAACCGCGCTCGGTCGCCAGTCGCCAGTCGCCAGTCGCCAGTCGCCGGCCGTTATTGTCCCGTCGGTAACACGACCAACATCTTCTCGTCGATCGGCAGGCGAACGGACAGTCGATCGCCCGGATGAAGCGGGATCGGGCCACTCGACGGTCTTGCCGACCGCGCGAGCAACCGCGCGACGACGTTCACGTTGCCACGCGCCGAGATCTCCGGTGGTACCGTCAACGTGTCGGTGCGGCCCGCTTGCACCGTCCCAATGCGAACGGGCTGGTCTCCAGGCAACACGGCATAGACGTCGGCTTGGTCCAGCGACTCGTTGGTGAAAATGAGATACGAGGGCGGCTGGCCCTTGCCCCTGTGGAATGGCCCGCACGCGGCCGCGCCGATTGCGGCGAGCGCGAAAACGATCAGGCGGATCTGATTCGTGAGTGTGCGATTGCGTGTCATAAAGGTCCTCATGAGCCCCGGAGGTGTCGAACGAACCAGTCTCTCGAGAGCCGCGCCACCTCCTCAAGCGTCCCCGGCTCCTCGAACAGGTGTGTCGCCCGTCGAACGATCACGAGCTCCACGGGAGCCGTCATGCGCGCCTTCGCGCGCTCGTTCAACTCGATGACCAGCTCGTCCCGCGAACCAACGATCAGGAGCGTCGGCGCTCTCACGTTAGGCAGCTCCGAGCCGGCCAGATCGGGGCGACCCCCACGTGACACTACCCCACTGACACGCCCGGGTTCGCGCGCCGCCGCGACGAGTGCCGCGCCGGCACCGGTGCTGGCCCCAAAAAGCCCGAGCGGCAGCGCGCGCGTGGCGCTCTCCGTCGACACCCACCGCACAGCGGCCAGAAGTCGCTCCGCCAGGAACTCGATGTCGAAGCGCAACTCGCGCGTTCGGTCATCGATGGCCTCTTCCGCGGTCGTCAGCAGATCGAGGAGCATCGTTCCAAACCCGGCGAACCGCAGCTCTTCCGCGACGTAGCGATTGCGCGGGCTATGGCGGCTGCTGCCGCTTCCGTGCGCGAACAGGACGATCCCCGTCGCACTGTCGGGGACCGCGAGCGTTCCGTCGAGCGTCACCGAGCCAGCCGGAACGGTGACGCTCGTCTCGCGAGCGCTCAGTGCTCGTGGCGTCGCCGAGTTGCCCATCCCTTCTTCGCCGCTTTGCTGCGAGTGGCCGAGCTCTCACTGTGGCCGCCCTTGTGGCCGCCTTTGCGAGCAGGCTCGTGGTTTTCGGGCTGTCCGCGACCAGAGCCCGACTTCTTGCCGCCGTGCGACATCGCGTTCACGGTTGCCCAGGCGCGGCGCTCCGCTTCACGGTCCGCTACGCCTCGGTGTTCATACCCTTGCTCGATGTGCTCGGCTTGGCGTTTCTGTTTGTCCGTGTAGGCGCTCTTGTCTCCTCGTGGCATGTGCATCCTCCATGCTGCTGTCTGGCACAGCGATCGCTTCGTGGCGTGCGTGCCCTCTTGCGCGGATCGCTTCGATGATTTGGAACGAATCAATCGAGCAACGCGTGTGCCGGTGGATGCGTGGTGGCCGGTTTTCAACTTCCCGCGCGTCGACTCTTGCGGCGTCATGAACAGCGAGGTCAAGCGATGCCGTGGGCATCCCGCCGGCAACGAATGTCTCGTGCCTCGGCGCCTAACGATTGATCGCGGGTACGGTGATGCGCCAGCGGACCCTGCCACCGAGTGGGTCGCGGGCGAGCGCGTAGGATCCCGCGGCGGGGCGTAGCTCCAGCTGCTGCAGGGCGCCATCCGGCAAGGCAAAGAGGGCAGTGACGCGGCCTGCGGGCGCCCCGGGCACGGCGAATACGCGCAGCTCGACCTCGCTCCAGTTCATCGCGGCTGTGTGCTGCGCGACCGGAATGTGAGGGATCGCCGAGTTCTGCCTGACGAGCAGCACGATTGGTATCTGGCCGGACCGGATGTCGTGCCACGCCGCCCCGGAATACGCGCGTCCCGTTTGATAGTCCAGCCACGTCCCCGGCGGCAGATACACCCGGCGATGATCGGCGTCGTCGAACAGCGGCGCGACGAGCAGGTCGGAGCCGAAGAAGTACTCGTCCTCGACCAGCCACGATGTCGGGTCGTCGGGGTACTCGAAGAAGAGCGTCCGCATCATCGGGAATCCCTTTTCCGACGATGCCTTCGCCTGCGCGTAGATGTACGGCATGAGCGCGTACTTCAGCTCGATGGCGCGCCGGAAATCGACGACGAAGGCCGAGTCGTACTCCCACGGCTCGCGTGGCGGCGCGCCGTGCGTGCGCGTGTGCGATGACAGCGCCCCGAAGGGCGCCCAACGGCGGTAGAGGTCGCGGGGCGACCGGTTGACGAACCCACCGATGTCGTGGCTCCAGTACGTGAACCCCGACAGGCCTAACGACAGGCCGCCGCGCAGCGTTGCGGCCATCGCCGAGTTCGTGTTTTCGGCGTCGCCGCCCCAGTGCACCGGGTAGCGCTGGCTCCCGGCCCACGCACTCCGGCCCCAGATGATGCCCGAGCCCGTCGCACGCTGCGTGATCTCCCAGGCCGCCTTGTTGTAGCGGACGGGATAGAGGTTGTGCTCGTACCACCCGGTGCGCCCCGAGGCGTAGAGACCGGTGAGCGGCGCGCCCTCGCCGAAGTCCGCCTTGATGACGCCGACGCCCATGCCGAGGAGACTCTGGAGCTTGCCCTGATACCACCGAACGGCGGACGGATTGCTGAAATCGAGCGTTGCATCCTCTCCACCGATCACACCGGCTTCGTTGCGAACGGCGAGACCGCCGCGAAAGAGCTCGTCCCAGATCTTGTTGCGTCGCGTGAAGTAGGTGTATTGCCAGAGGCTCAGGTGAAAGCCGTTCCGCGCGAGGTCCGCGATCATGGCGCGCGGGTTCGTGAAGCGCGTGGTCGAGAACTCGTAGTTGCTCTGCCAGTCCGTCTCGAACCAGCCCGTGTCGAGATGAAGTACGTCGGCGGGAATGCGGTACTGGCGAAGCTTCGCCGCGACGTCGCGCACCTCCGCCTCTGTCTTGTACGTGATGCGGCTCATCCAGAGCCCGAACGACCAGAGCGGCGGAACAGGACTGCGTCCGGTGAGCGCGGTGTACTCGGTGAGAATGTCCTTGGGCTGACCGAGAAACACGAACAGGTCGAGCACCTCGTCGCCGGTGTAGATGACCGTGTGCTGGTCGAAGTCGTGGCCGAAATCGAACGTGACGGGCGCGCTCGTGTGCACGAACATGCCATAGCCGTTGCTGCTCAGGAAAAACGGGATCGCCTTGTATTGGCGATAGTTCTGCACGCCCTGCGCGTCGCGCAGGTACATGACCATCTTCTGGCCGCGCTTGTCGAGTCGCGTGAATGACTCGCCGGTCCCGAAGATCTTTTCGTCGTGCTGCAGCTCGAACGTGGCGGCGGTGCTCCGGCCGAGGTCTCGTGCACGACGGACGAACGAGAAGGGCGTGTACGGCTGGAACGACGCCGGATCGCCTAACGTCTGCGTCCGGGTGAGCAGCGTCCCGGTTGGGTCGTACAGCTCGATGTGCCATGGATTCCGGATGAGCCGAAGCTCGCCGAACGGGCCGCGATAGCGCACGACGCTGTCGCCGGCCTCGGCGCGCCACGAGCGGTCGGTTGGCACCGGGCCGGCGAGCATGAGCGAGTCGGTGTCGCGACGCGCTTCGGGTGCCAAGTCGCGCGTGAAGAACCGCAGCCGCACAGTGCGCGGGCTGACGAAGGTGATCTCGAAGGGAAGGGCGGGGTCGCGGTCGTATTCGGTGCCGGGGAACTCGGTGGCGTCGGCGCGCGAGTAGCCGACATCCATCTTATTGAAGGAGTAGCTCGGCTGGCGGGTGTAGCGCTCCCACTGGAGGAGGCCGGCGCCGGTGGCCGGGTCGAATCGTGTGACGCGGTGGCCGACGAAGTGGAGTTGGTCGGGTCTCTCGAAGTCTTCGCTGACGTCGACGAGGTCGCCGACGATCTGAGGCTGAGCGGCGGCGTGGGGTGCGGTCTGGGCGAGCGCATCGACGGGCCTAACGACGCCTCCGATTGTCGCGGCGGCGGTAACCGCAATGCCGAAAGCGCGAGCCCTCATCGGTCAACGACGCTGGTCATGGTTTTTCCAGATCCCTGATCCAGATGTTACGGTACCGCACCTTCGTCCCGTGATCCTGGAGCGATAACGGCAACCGGTCCTCGTGCTTCTCGTACGGTGGCCGTTTCTGGTGCGCCGTTGGCCCCGACAGCACCACGTTGTCCTGCACGAGCACCCCGTTGTGCAGCACCGTGAACCGTGCCGGACTGGTGACCTTGCCGGCCGCGTCGAATCGCGGGCGATGGAAGACAATGTCGTACGTCTGCCACTCGCCGGGCGGGCGACTCGCGTTCACGAGCGGCGGAAACTGTCCGTAGATCGCCGATGCCTGGCCGTCCGGATACGTCTTGTTCTCGTACGAGTCGAGCACCTGCACCTCATATCGCCCCATGAGGAACACGCCGCTGTTCCCGCGCTCTTGACTCTCGCCCACCGCCGGGAGTGGGGCCATCCACTCGACGTGCAGCTGGGCGTCGCCGAACGCGTCGCGCGAGACGATCCCGCCCGCACCAGGCACCACCTCCACGTATCCGTTCTCGACCTGCCATCCGGGCGCGCCACCGCCCTCCCTCTGCCATCGAGAGAGGTCGGTCCCCATCAGCACCGTCGCGTCCGCGGGCGGCGCTACGGTCCACGTGTTCGACGGCGGCTTGACGACCCGGGGCTGGGGGCGGTCGGTCGAGTGAATGGGCCACCGCGTGGATGGCTGGGCGTTGGCGTCAGGCATGGTGACTGTGACGAGCGCCGCACTGGCGATGCCAATTGAGACGACGCGCCGAATGAGGAAGGTCATAGAATGTCACGTCGGGAGAATGGGGCGAAGGTCCGACATTGATCGACCGGGCTCTCAGAATCAAGTTTGCGGCCACTCGAACCGATAGGGAATCGGGAATGGGGAATCGGGAGTCGATGAACAGGCGCGCGTTTCTCGAGCGCGGTATTGGGCTCGGCGCGGCATCGTTGGTGGCTCGCGGCCTCTGGGTCCCGGGTGCCACCGCCGCGACGCTCGATGAGGCGTTAGGCATTGGGGATTCTACGCTCCGGGCCAGCGGGTCACAGCGATCGCAGACGCTCACGCTGTCCAACGCGGCGATTGCCGCGCAGTGGAACGTGGACGCGGGCCGCCTGCATTTCCTCAAGCTGGCCGAGCCGAACGGTGCGGCGCTCCGGGTTCCGGACGACGTCTTCACGATCATCCTCGGCGACGGCGAGCCAATCCGCGCGAGTGAGATGCGCGTGGTCGGCACGCCGCGGGTGGCGGCGATCGCAACGACTGCCGGCACTTCCCGACTCGCCGAGCGGTTGCCCGGTCGCGAGGTCACGGTGCAGCTCGAGGATTTCGCCAAGCGACTCGCCGTGGTGTGGCGCGCGGAGCTGCGCGACGGCGCGCGATACATCCGACAGGAGCTGACGATCAGGTCGTCGAAGGACATCCGCGTTCGGGAGATCGTCCTCATCGATCTGCCGGCGCAGGCGGCGACGATCATCGGGAGCGTGAAGGGCAGCCCAATCGTCATCGACCGGTGGTTCGCGTCGGCCGAACATCCGCTGGCCATGACCGCGGTCGACGGCGCGCGCATCCGGTCATCCATCCTCCGGGAACTCCCACTGCGCGCGTCGACGATGCTGCAGCTCTCGTCGGTAATCGGAACGACGCGCGCCGGGCAGCTCCGGCGCGATTTTCTGGCCTACGTGGAACGCGAGCGCGCGCATCCGTACCGGCCATTCCTGCACTACAACTCCTGGTACGACCTCGCCTACTTCTCGAAGTTCAACGAGCCGGAGGCCCTCGCGGTCATCAGGGCGTTCGGCGAGGAGCTGCAACGAAGGCGCGGCGTCGAGCTGGATTCGTTCCTGTTCGACGACGGCTGGGATGACCCGAAGACGCTCTGGGGTTTCCACAGTGGATTCCCGCGAGGCTTTTCGGGCGTACGAGAGGCGGCCGCGCGTTACGGCGCGGCTCCTGGCGTCTGGATGTCGCCGTGGGGCGGCTACGGCAAGCCGAAGCAGGATCGCCTAACGAATGGCAAGGCGAAGGGGTTCGAAACGAACGCCGGCGGCTTCGCGCTGTCCGGTCCGGTGTACTACAAGCGCTTCCTCGATACGTGCCTGACGATGATCCGCCGTTACGGCGTGAATCAGTTCAAGTTCGACGGCACGGGCAACGCCGATCGCGCGGTTCCCGGCAGCGCGTTCGGCAGCGACTTCGAGGCGGCGATCGCGCTCATCGAGACGCTTCGCCGCGAGAAGCCGGATCTCTACGTGAACCTCACGACGGGCACGTACCCGTCGCCGTTCTGGCTGCGCTGGGCGGACTCGATCTGGCGCGACGGCGAGGACCACGATTTCGCCGGCATCGGCTCCAAGCGCCAGCAATGGATCACCTACCGGGATGCGCAAACGTACGCGAATGTCGTCAGGCGCGGACCGCTCTTCCCGATCAACTCCCTCATGCTGCACGGGCTCATCTTCGCGCGATCGGCGAAGAACCTTCAGATCGATCCGCAGAACGACTTCCCGTCGGAGGTGCGCTCGTACTTCGGCACGGGGACGCAGCTTCAGGAGATGTACGTCACGCCGGCGCTGCTCGACACGGCGAACTGGGACGTGCTCGCGGAGTCGGCGAAGTGGTCGCGGCGCAATGCGGCCACGCTCGTGGACACCCACTGGATTGGCGGCGATCCGGCCGCGCTACAGCCGTACGGGTGGGCGTCGTGGTCGCCGCGTGGCGGGATTATCACGCTTCGGAACCCGGGCGACAGGGTGCAGGCGATGGGCATCGATGTGCAGGAAGCGTTCGAGCTGCCACCGGACGGTCCGCGCGTGTTCAAGGCGCGCAACGCGTTCCCGGTGGGGCGCGGGCGCATGATCCCGAGTCAGTTCATCAAGACGCAGTCGCAGCGTGTCGATCTTCAACCGTTCGAGGTGCTGACGCTGGAGTTGGTACCCTGAGGTCTGGCGCTCTACCGGGACGATGAGGATCCCTCGCCTGACGGCTCGGGATGACATCTGTCATTCCGAGCGCAGCGAGGAATTCTCAGGGTCCCGGTAGAGAGGCCTCTGTTCCCGGTTCCCCGTTCCCGGTTCCCGGGTGTTTCGGTTCCCTATTCCCGATTCCCGACAGATGCGGCTGACATCGCTCGACTGGGTCATCGTCGTCATCTCGATCATCGTCTCGTTCATTCCCGCCGTCGTGCTCGCACGACGCGCCGGGTCGAGCACGGCCGAGTTCTTCACGTCGGGGCGCGCGGCGCCATAGTGGCTGATCGGCGTGTCGATGGTCGCCACCACCTTCAGTACCGACACGCCGAACCTCGTCACGAACATCGTTCGCACCGGTGGCGTCGCGGGCAACTGGGCATGGTGGGCCTTCCTGCTCACTGGCATGGCCACGGTGTTCTTCTACGCGCGCCTCTGGCGGCGGTCAGGCGTCCTGACCGACCTCGAGTTCTACGAGATCCGCTACTCCGGCAAACCCGCGACATTCGTCCGCGGGTTCCGCGCATTGTATCTGGGGCTCTTCTTCAACTGCGTGATCATGGCGACGGTGAACCTCGCCGCCGCGAAGATCGCGAACGTGTTGTTAGGCTGGCCCATGGCGAAGACGTTGGTCGTCTGCGCGCTCCTCAACGTCGCGTTCGCGGCGACGTCGGGACTGTGGGGTGTGCTCGTCACCGACTTCATCCAGTTCGGCATCGCGATGACCGGCTCGGTCGCGGCGGCCGTCTATGCCGTTAGGCAGCCACAGGTCGGCGGGCTGGTCGGGCTGTTCGCGAAGTCGGACCTGAAGACCCTCGCGCTCGTTCCCGACTTCGGCGACTGGAGCGTGGCGCTCGCCGTCATGATCATCCCACTCACGATCCAGTGGTGGTCGGTCTGGTATCCAGGAGCGGAGCCAGGCGGCGGCAGCTATATCGCGCAGCGTATGCTTGCGGCCAGGACCGAGAAGGACGCGCTGGGCGGCACGCTGTTCTTCAACTTCGCGCACTACGCGCTGCGCCCGTGGCCCTGGGTCGTCGTGGCACTCGCATCGATCCTCGTGTTCCCGTCGCTCGACGACATTCGACACGCCTTCCCATATGTGGACCCGTCGCTCATCGGGCACGACCTGGCGTATCCCGCGATGCTGACCTTCCTTCCCGCGGGCCTTCTCGGCCTCATGGTCGCGGGGCTGCTGGCCGCTTATGTCTCGACGATCTCGACGCATCTCAACTGGGGCACGTCGTACCTGGTGCACGACTTCTATCGACGCTTCATGAAGCCCGGAGCGGACGAGCGGCATTACGTGTTGGTCGGGCGCCTCGTGACGGGCGCCCTCATGGTGCTGGCCGCGGCACTGACGTTCGTCCTCACTACGGCCCAGGCGAGCTTCAACCTCATGTTGTCGATCGGCGCCGGTACCGGGCTGATCTACCTGCTGCGCTGGTACTGGTGGCGCATCAACGCGTGGAGCGAGATCGCCGCCATGGTGAGCTCCTTCCTCGTCGCGGTTGGGTTTTTCGTCGCCGAGAAGAACGGCGCGACGATTGCTACTGCGACGTCGCTGCTCATCACGATCGCCGTGACGACGGTCGTGTGGGTGGCGGCGACGTACCTGACGGCGCCGACCGATCGGGCAACGCTCGTGTCGTTCTATCGTCTCGTGCGCCCGCCGGGCTCTGGCTGGGAACCGATTCGCGCGGACGCGGGCGTGGGGCCGTCGCCCGACAGCATCGCACAGTCGCTCCTCGGATGGGTCCTCGGATGTCTCGTCGTTTACGCCGCGTTATTCGGGTCAGGAAGTTTTCTGTATGGTCGGACCGCGCAGGGCGTCGCCTGGACGGTGGTGTTCGTCATCGCGTGTGCGGGCTTGATTCGGCTGATGACGGGGCTCTGGCGCGAGCAGGAGTCGGGGCGTTAGGCACCGAGGCTCGGAATGACTAACAAGGCCGTCATACTCGCCCGTGGGCTCGGCAAGCGGATGCGGCAGGAAGACGAGCGGGCCACGATCGACGCGCAGCAGGCCGCCGTCGCCGATCAGGGGATCAAGGCGATGATCCCCATTGGCAGGCCGTTTCTCGACTACGTCCTCAGCGCGCTCGCGGACGCCGAATACCATGACGTATGCCTCGTCATCGGGCCGGAACATTCCGCCGTGCGCGGCTACTATGAACGCTCCGACCTGCTCGACCGCGTCCGCGTCACCTTCGCAATCCAGGAGCGGCCCATCGGTACGGCGAACGCGGTGCTTGCCGCTGAGCCGTTCGCGGGCAGCGATCGGTTTCTGGTGATGAACGCCGACAACTATTATCCCGTCGCGGCCTACGCGGCGCTGCGCGACCTCGGTGAGCCGGGTCTCATCGCGTTCGATCGTGAGGCGCTCATTGCCGATGGACACATTCCGCCGGAGCGGATTCTCAAGTTCGCGCTCCTCGACATCGGTGAGGACGGCTACCTCCGACGGATCGTGGAGAAGCCTGACGAGGCAACGGCGCGTGCAATGGCCGAGGTTCGGGCGGTGAGCATGAACGTGTGGTGCTTCGACGCGGGGATCTTCGATCCATGCCGAACAGTCGCGCCGTCTCCACGCGGCGAGGTCGAGCTGCCCTACGCGGTCCAGCACGCGATCGACGCGTACGGTCGTCGATTCCGCGCGGTTCCGATGGCGGCGCCCGTGCTCGATCTTTCCAGCCGCGGTGACATTGCGGGAGTCGCGGAGCGACTCTCGAGTGTCGAGGTCAGACTCTGAGGAGGGGGAGTACAGTCGTGCGGGATGCAGGAGGCGCGAATGCGCTCGACGAACGACTCGCGCTGGCGGGGATGTCCGGCGAAGAGGTTCGACGAAAGAGTCGCATGTTCGCACGCGCGTCCGCGGCGCTCGCGAGACGTCCCACGCTGAGATTGTGGGTACCCGGACGCATCGAGTTTCTCGGCAAGCACACGGACTACGCCGGCGGCAGAAGCCTCGTGTGTACGGTGGAGCGTGGGTTCGTCGTGGTCGCGGCGGCGCGAGATGACCGGCTGGTTCGCATCACCGATGCGGTGTCGAACGAGCAGGTCGAGATCGAACTGAGCGCAACGCTCGCCCCCGCCGCTGGGACGTGGGCGAACTACGCGATCACGGTCGTGCGGCGGATCGCGCGAAATTTTCCGGGGCCGTTGCGTGGCGCGGACATCGCGTTCGTGAGCGACCTCCCGCCGGCGGCGGGCTTGAGCAGCTCGAGCGCATTGGTCGTCGCGATGTTCCTCGCGCTTGCGGACCTGAACGCGCTTGGCTCGCACGACGAATATCGCCGAGCGATTGCTGACGCCGACGATCTCGCGGGTTACCTCGGCGCAGTGGAGAGCGGTGCGCGCTTCCACACGCTCGAGGGCGATCGCGGCGTCGGCACGTTCAGCGGGAGTCAGGACCAGACGGCGATTCTCTGCTCGCTCGCCGGCGCGCTCGTGCAGTACGCGTTCGCGCCTGTGCGCTTCGAGCGCACGGTGCCGCTGCCGCAGGATCACGTGTTCGTCATCGGCGTGAGTGGCGTGCTGGCGGAAAAGACCGGGGCGGCGCTCGACCTGTACAATCGTCAGGCGCGCCGAGTGCACGCGCTCATCGACCGCTGGCGGTTGGCGACGGGGCGCGACGATGTCACGCTCGCGGACATCCTTGGCTCGTCGCCCGGTGCCCTCCAGCGCCTGCGGGCAATCATGCGCGATCAGACCGGGGGAAGTGACGGGTTCGACGTGAGCGATCTCGTGACGCGTCTCGACCAGTTTGCCGCGGAGGCGCTGGAGATCATCCCGGCGGCCGGCGACGCGCTGGAGCGTGGTGACCTCCATGCCCTCGGCGAGCTCGTGGATCAGTCGCAGCGCGGGGCCGAGGTGCTCCTGGGGAACCAGGTGCCGGAGACGATGCACCTTACCCGCTCGGCTCGATCGTTAGGCGCGGTGGCGGCGTCGGCGTTCGGTGCCGGGTTCGGGGGCAGCGTGTGGGCGCTCGTGCGGCGTGACGAGGTCGAGCGATTTACCGCCTGCTGGGAGGAGCACTACCTGGCTCGGTTCCCGGCATACGCGGAACGCGCGACGTTTTTTGTGACGTCAGCGGGGCCGGCGGCGATGACGCTTTAGTCGAAGGCAAACGTTCTTCATTGACTCCAGCGAGGATTCTTGCTCGTTTGATTGGTATTGAACAACCCACCCCAGGCTCTTTCACGCGGGAGCGAGCTGTGAACGTCATTCGTGGTTTCTCCGGAACCTGTGTCATCGCTGGACTCATCGCCGCCTGCCACAAGGCGCCTCCCGCCGACGAGCACATGGCGCACATGGCGTCGGGCGACCTCAGCGCGCCGCGTCCCGCGGCCAGCGGAACGCAAGGGGCGCCCGGCATTCCCGCGAGTGCCAACACCGCCCAGGCGCGAGTGGCCGCGAGCCCGCGACACGGCGAGTGGGTGAAGATCGCGTGGGAGCCCGGGTCGAGCGATTCGCTCATGGCGTGGATCGTCTACCCGTCCACGTCGCGCGCGAAGACGCCCGTGGTCGTCGTCGTGCACGAGATCTTCGGGTTGCAGACGTGGGTGCGAGGTGTGGCGGATCAGGTGGCCGCCGACGGCTTCATCGCGATCGCTCCGGATCTCCTCTCACGCGTGCGTGGTGGCCCGAGCACCGAGGAGCTCTCCGGCGATTCGGCCCGCAAGCTGATTCAGGGCGTGAACTCCGCGGAGCGGAACAAGGGGATCGATGCGGCCGCGCGTTATGCAATGTCGCAGGCCTCGGCCGCGCCGAAGTATGCGGTGATCGGCTATTGCTGGGGCGGCAGCACCGTGTGGGGACACGCCGTCAATGGCGGAATCAACGGCTTCTCCGGCGGTGTCGCGTACTACGGCACGCCGTACATGAATGGGCCGCAGCCGATCGCGGACTCGCTGGCGAAGATCACGAAACCGGTGATGCTGCTCAGCGGCTCGAAGGATCAGCGGATCGCGGCCGCGATGCCGGCGATCGATTCGATGATGAAGGCGATGAAGAAGAGCTACAGCGGAACGGACTACGACGGGGCGGTGCACGGCTTCCTGCGCGCGCAGGACGACCCGAAGCCAACGCGCGATGAGGCCGAGGAGAAGGCGAATCTCGCAGCGGCGAAGGACGCGTGGCCGAAAACGGTCGCGTTTTTGAAGAAGAATCTGGGTGTGGAGTAACGGGGGAACCGGGAACCGGGAACCGAAGAACCCTCGGAAACCCTTTCGCGCGTTGAGTGCTTCCCGAAGGTTCTCAGTTCCCGGTTCACCGTTCCCTGTTCCCTGTTAAACGGCGCAAACCTCGTACGCCGCCTTGAGAGACCTCAATGGCTCCGGATCGGTGGGAACAAACTCGTGGGCGACGAAGCCCGTGTAGTTCGTATCGGCAATCGCGTTGGCGATCGCGCGCCAGTTGAGCTCCTGTTTCCCGTCCAGCTCGTGGCGCCCCGGGACGCCGCCAGTATGGAAGTGGCCGATGTAGGCGATGTTGTCGCGGATCGTGCGAATCACGTCGCCTTCCATGATCTGCATGTGGTAGATGTCGTAGAGCAGCTTCACGCGCGGTGAGCCGACGCCTTTCATCACCTCGACGCCGAACGCCGTGTGGTCGCCCTGGTAATCCTTGTGGTCTACCTTGCTGTTCAGAAGCTCCACGCACACCGTCACGCCGTGCTGCTCCGCCAGCGGCTTGATCTTCGACAACCCCGCGATCGACGCCGCGATCCCATCGGCATCGGACTTGCCGGCGCGATTGCCGAACATGGCGATGACGTTAGGCACCTGGTGCTGCGCGGCCAGCGGAATCGTGCGCTCCAGCTCCGTGAGCAGCATTGCGTGGTTCGCGCGGTCGTTGAACCCCGTGCTGAGAAAGTCCTTCCGGTCCGTGGGGTAGCCCATCGAGCAGACGAGCCCTGCGTCGCGGACCACGTCCCATTCGTTGGGCTGCAACAGGTCGATGCCCGCAAGCCCGATACCCTTGGCCGCCTTCGCGAGATCCGGGAGTGAGAGCTTGTCGTACGTCCATCGGCAGACCGACTGTTTCAATCGAGCTGTCGCGAAGCGGGACGCGGGAACCGGGAACCGGGAAGCGAAGCTCCGACTCGGCAGCATGGCGGCGGCTAAACCGACTGCGCCGACGGCAAGAAATTCTCGCCGCGACCGCAGTTCCATCCGTTCCCGGTTCCCAGTTCCCAGTTCCCGGTTTTTCACAGTCCCAACCTCGACAGATAATCGTAGCTCACCTTGATGTCTTCGATCGGCGACGTCGGATTGTCGTTCTCGACGAAGAGGTGCTCGATCCCCGCCTCGCGGCGCTTCGCGAAGATGCGGTTCCAGTCAATTGTGCCCTTGCCCACGTCAACGATCGCGCCGGACCCAGACATGTCTTTCACGTGGACGAGGGGGAACCGGCCGGGCCATTTCGCGAAGTAGGCCAGCGGGTCCTGGCCACCCTTCGTGATCCAGTACAGGTCCATCTCCATCTTCACGAACTTCGGATCGCACTCTGTGAGCAGGATATCGTAGCCCATCTCGCCGCTCGGGAGCTTCTTGAACTCGAAGTCGTGATTGTGGTACGCGAAGCGGAGGCCCATTCGCGACAGCTGCTCGCCGACTTTGTTCAAGTCCGCCGCGATCTTGTGCCAATCATCGGCGCTCTTCCGAATGGACTCGTCGATCCACGGACAGACGATGATCCCGTTGCCTAACGTTTGACACTCGTCGACGACGGCCTGCAGGCTGTTCTTGAGCCGGTCCAGCGGGATGTGACTCGACGGGGACGTCAGCTTGTTCTCACCGAGCCATTTCGCGACGGTCTTCGGGTTCTTGTCGAACAGCCCGGCGAATTCCACTTCGCGGTACCCGACACCGGCAACCTGTTGCAGCGTGTACTTCACGTCCTTCTGCATCAGGTCCCGCACCGTGTACAGCTGGAGCCCGATGGGCTGCGGCGAAAACAGGGACGCAGGGCTGGGGACAAGGGACTCGGTCGACTTCGGAATGAGTGTCGCGGCGATACCGGCCGCCGCGACGCCCAGAAATCCACGCCGACTCACCTGAGCCACGCCTAACGTATCGTTCGTCGCTGAGTCCCCAGTCCCGAATCCCCAGTCCCGGTTGTTTCGTCCCATTGTCCGCTCCAAGGATAGTGGCCTGCGTAGAGGTATCGGCGAGCGGGCGAGTCGTCAACGTCCCGGCTTGTGTCACCGTGCGCGTCAGGGCCTCGCGGATTGGTTCGAGCCGCATTGACAGGGCTCGCCTACCCGCCGACGTTGGACGCGCCGAAGTGCCCACCGTTTGCTCTCGCTCCCAACGATCCCCCCCCATGGCGCTATTTCTCTCCGCCCGATTCGTGTTGCTTGCGGCCCTCCAGGCGCAGCAACCCGGGCCGACCATTCCCGAATCGCCGATCGCGCGGGTCGTCATCACGCCAGCAACGCGCGAGGTGACGGCAGGCGACACCGTGCGGTTCACCGCCGAAGCGCGCGACGCCAGTGGCCGGAAGATCGACAACGCCATCATCCGCTTCGTCGCGCGCGGCGGACAGGGCGAGGGCGAAGTCGATTCCGCGGGGACGCTGATCGCCAGCTCGGTCGGGAAGATGCCGATCAACGTCGTCGCGCTCGTGCCAGGAACGCGGCCAAAGGTCCAGCCCCTCGATATCCGCATGGTGCCCGGGCCGGCGAGCCGCGTTGAGGTTCGGACGCCCGTCGGGAAGATCGTCGTCGGCCAGCAGCTCCGAATGTCGGCATTGGCATTCACGAAGGTCAACGACAGATCGCGCGACGCCATCCGATGGTCGAGCAGCGCACCTAACGTGGCACGGGTGGACGGCGATGGGATCCTGACGGCGGTCTCGCCCGGAAAGGCCACGCTCACGGCCCAGGCGGGATCCGCCCGCGGCACCAGGGTCGTCGAGGTGCTGCCTGGCACGCTCACCGGCCTGGCAATCACGCCGGCCAAACCCAAGGCGCGACAGGGCGACGTGATTCGGTTCAAGGTTTCGGCGAAGGACGCGACGGGACAAGCCATCACGGGCCTCACGCCGACCTGGTTCGTCTCTCCTGGCAACGGCCAGCTGGATGAGGACGGCGCCTTCGTCGGCTACGAGCCGGGTGACTACCTCGTTACCGCCAACCTCGGCAGCAAACAGGCAAGCACCGTCGTTCACCTCGAGGCACGTGACGTTAGGCGGTCAGTGACCGTCGTCGGCAGGTTGCCGAGGTCGGAGTTCCCGACGTCGGAGGTGTGGATCCACCCGAACGGGAAGGTCGCTTACCTCGGGACGCACGGCGGCGGCGACCGTGTGTACGCGATCGACATCGCCAACCCGTCGGATCCGAAGATCGTCGACTCGATCGTCGTCAACACGCGGCTCGTGAACGACATGCAGACGACGGCCGACGGGAACTACATGGTGCTGACACGCGAAGGCGCCGCGGACCGCAAGAACGGAATCGTCATCGCCGACACGCACGATCCCCTGCATCCGAAGCAGGTCGCAGACTTCACCGACGGCGTCACCGGCGGCGTGCACTCTGTTTACCTCTACGAGAATCCGAAGTACGGCACGTTCGTGTTCCTCACGAACGATGGGACCGGCGCGATCGATGTCGTCGACATCAATGACCCGACCAAGCCGAAACGTGTGACACAGTTCAAGACGAACCGGCCGGATCCCGCCCGGTACGTCCACGACCTCGACATCTATGATGGGCTGATGTACGCGAGCTACTGGAACGACGGCCTCGTGATCCTGGACATCGGCAACGGGAAATGGGGCGGCCGGCCCGATAAGCCCGTGATGGTCTCGCAGATGAAGTACAACCTCGACTCGTTATACGCCGAGGTGGAGGCCGTGTCCGGTGCGGGCTTCACGCGCGGGACGCACACGGCGTGGCGGCAGCGCGACGGCCACTACGTGTTCATCGGTGACGAGGTCTATCGGAACGGACCGGTCGAGGGCGCGAAGGACGCGTCGTCGAGTCGCATGTACGGTACGCTGCAGGTGATCGACGTCAGTGACATCGAGCATCCCAAGTCGGTCGCGTGGTACGTGCCGGAGAACGGCGGGGTGCACAACTACTGGGCCGTCGGCGACACGCTGTACATGGGCGCGTACGACGCGGGGTTCCACGTGTTCGACATCTCGGGCGAGCTGAGAGGGGATCTGCGCGAGCAGGGGCGCGAGATGGCGTCGCTCAATACGGCGGACATGAACGGAAACACGAAGAACGCGGCGTTCACGTGGGGCGTGGTGGTGAACCCGAAGGACGGACTCGCGTACGTGAACGACTTCAACAACGGGCTCTGGGTCGTCCGCGTGAATCCAAAGCCGAACCGGGTTGTCCCATGAAAACCAGCTGGCTGCTGGCTGCTCGTGCTGGCTGCTGGCTGATGCTGGCTGCCGGTGGGCTCGGCGCTCAGGCATCGCCGCAGGCTCCGACTGTCGACTATCTGGTTCTGGTGGCGAGCGAGGGGAATGACCGCATCTCGCTCGTTAGGTTCGGTCCAGCCGGTGCGAGCGTCGAGCACGTGTCGAAGATCGGGCGCAACCCTACGGAGCCAGTGGGGCCGCACGGGATCGGCGTCTCGCCCGACGGCCGGTACTACTTCGTGTCCACTGCGCACGGTTTTCCGAACGGCGAGCTGTGGAAGTTCACGACAGCGGGAGACTCGCTCAAGGGCACGGTGACGCTGGGCATGTTCCCCGCGACGCTGCAGGTCTCACCGGACGGGCTCTTTGCGTACGTGGTGAACTTCAACGCCTACGGCGAGATGAAGCCGTCGTCGGTGTCGGTGGTCTACGCGGACGACATGGCGGAAGTGGCCCGCATCACGACCTGCACGATGCCGCACGGCTCGAGGCTCAACCGCGATGGCACCAAGCACTACTCGGCGTGCATGATGGATGACGCGTTGGTGGAGATCGATACGCGGACGCTCGCAGTCGCGCGACATTTCCTCTTGAAGAAGGGTGCGGAGCACGGCGCGACCGGCTCGCTATCGGGAATCGGGAATCGGCGGGAGCGTCCCGCAGGCGGGCAGATGGGAATCGCCGGCGACCATTCGGGCCACGGTATGGTGGCGCCGAAGCCGGGTGACGTGTCGTGTTCGCCCACCTGGGCGCAGCCGTCCGTCGACGGGTCGAAGGTCTATGTCGCCTGCAACAAGTCGAGCGATGTCGTCGAGATCGACGTGCCCACATGGACAATGACACGGCGATTCCCGATGGGGCCGGGAGTCTACAACCTCGCCGCGTCACACGATGGCAAGCTGCTCCTTGGAACGAACAAGCGCGGCCAATCGGTGTCGGTTGTCGACCTCGCCAGTGGCAAGCAAATCGCGTTGCTGCCAACGAAGCGCAAGGTGGCGAGCGGCGTCGTCATTTCGCCTGATGACCGCTACGCCTTCGTGACCGTCGAGGGCGTCGGGTCGGAGCCGGGAACGGTGGAGGTGATCGACCTTCGTGCGCTGCGAACGGTCGCGGTCGTCGATGTCGGACAGCAAGCGGGTGGAATCGACTTCTGGAAAACCGTGCCGCCCGCCCCTCACTGATCGTCCAGCGCAGTACCGCACTTCGAGTTGGCGTTAGGCGGCCTCGACGGGATTCCGTCGGGGCCGCTTCGCTTCCTCTCCTGCCACTCCGGCTGTTATCTGGGCGTTAGGCTTCACGACGCGTAACTCGCCGTCACAGAAGACGTCCCGCGGCACGCCGAATGCTTTCTACTCTCACGGTGCAGCGGCGAGTGAGCCGCTCGGGGCGCCACCGCCGTCGGTGGTCACGGGATGGAACGCCTGAACTTTTCCCGCAGTCGAAGGAGGTGGATGCCCCGCCCGCTAAACGCCCACGGGGCCTGACACGAGTGGCGACAGTGTGGGAGGAGTGTATGAATGGTCGTATTTCGTTGGCGAGCGCAGTGGCGGTCGCGCTCGTTTTCGCGGCAACCTCGACAGCGTCGGCGCAGGCAGATACCACGCGCCGCACGACGACCTCGCAGACGAGGGTGCGCGTGACGAAGGAATCGAAGGGCGAGGTCACGATCCGCCGTGACTCGGCGTTCATCCGCGACTCGGTCGCGCGCGCTGATTCGATGGCCCGAGCCGACCGCATGCGGCAGGATTCTGTCAGCCGCGCCGACTCGCTCAACCGCCTGGAGCAGACGCGTCGCGACTCGGTGAGACGTGATTCGACCGCTCGCGCCGATTCGATGGCGCGCGCAGCGGCCGCGAAGCCGACGAGTGACACGATTCGCCCACCCGTTACGCCGACGATGAGCAGTGAGGAGTACGGAGGCATGGGACGTAGCGGGTGGTACCTTGGTCTCGGCGCCGGGGCGAGCGTTCCGACCGGTGTGGTCAACGACTTCTACAAGACCGGGTTTACGGTACAAGTGCCGATCGGCTACCAGCCGGTAAGCTTCCCGCTCGGGTTCCGCGTTGATCTCGGCTACTCGCGCTTCAACGGTCGCGATGCGGGCTCGAACGGTCTTCTCGCGCAGCCTGCCGATCCGAACATCTGGTCGGCGACGGCGAACCTGACGCTCGATCTCGTGAAGTTCGGTCAGGAGCGTCGCGGCTCGCTGTACCTGGTTGGCGGCGGCGGTGTGTTCCGCTTCACGAACTTCTACGACACGAACCGCAGCAGCAATGACTTCACGAGCGCCTTCGAGGGTACGCCGACCACGAAGGGTGGTGTGACTGGCGGTGCGGGCCTCGCGGTGCCGATCGGTGGCTCGAGCCTGTTTGTCGAGTCGCGGTATACCTCAGCGTACACGCAGGGTGAGGAGACCCGATGGGTTCCCGTCATCATCGGCCTGAAGTGGCGGTAAAGGCAGTGACACGGACAGCGCGGGCAGTGGCGGGCGCGACAGCGCCTGCCCTGTTCGCGCTCGTCACGGCTGCTTCGTTAGGCATGGCGCAGGGGCGCGTCGACGAGTCGGATACGACGAGGGCGATGGACGCATCGGCGATTGCCGCGTCCGTTCGCTCGTCCGCCGACTCGATCGCACGCTCCGCTCCGCCGGTCACGACGTATCGCTCGCGTGCCGACAGCGTCGCGTCCGTACGAACGCGGCTTGCCGCGGACCGGGACAACGACCTTCGCATCGTCGTCTCGCTGAACGACCGAGAGCTCTGGGCCCTCATCGGGCCCGATACGCTGCTCACGGCCCCGATCGCGGTGTCCACGGACGAGACGCTGGAGTACGCCGGCAAGTCGTGGCGGTTCGAGACGCCGCGGGGCGTCCGTACCGTGCTCCGTAAGAAGGAAAATCCCGTATGGATTCCGCCCGAGTGGCACTACGCCGAGGTCGCGAGCGAGCACGCGCTCAAGCTCGCGCCGATGACGCCTGGCAAGACGGTGCTGAGCGACGGCCGCGTTCTCGACGTGCGCGAAAATCAGGTCGGGGTGGTGGACAAAGTCACAGGCGAGTTCGCGTATCTGCCGACCGATGAGGAAATCATCTTCGACAGCACGCTGTTCATTCCGCCGACCGGCACGCTCAACCGGCGGATCGACGGTGAGCTCGGCCACCACATGCTCGATACGGGGAACGGCTTTCTCTTGCACGGCACCCCGCACAAGGCCTCGATCGGCACCGCGGCGACGCACGGATGCATTCGTCTCCGCGATGACGACATTGCGTGGCTGTACGACATGATCCCGGTCGGGACACGGGTCTACATCTATTGACGCCTAACGCCGCCCGAACTGGGCGATCGCCTCGGACGCGGACTCCTGCAGGACGGCCGCGTCCGCAGCCGGGATCGTGACGGTCGTGCCGCTCCGCAGGCTGACGCGCACCGGCATGCCGATCGGAGACCGATCGAGGAGCATCGACGTGATTACGAGGGCGCCGATGTACGAACCGTAGACGCTCGGATGCAGGCCGTCGGGCGCGTAGAGATCGAGGTTCGCGTTGCGGCGCCAGGCGGCCAGCCACGCTTCGCCAACCGGGAACAGCATCCCGTTCACGTCGGTGGCGGCGAGGGTGTACGACTCGTTGACGCGCTCGAAGTCGAACTGTCGGCTCGCAAGCGGCCACACCGCATACATGGCGGTTCGCGCCCCCACGGCGCGTATCCGTTCGTCGAACTTCTTTGTCCACTCACGCAGGTTCACGCGACTCTCGTCGAGCGCCGATGAGCCCTGCTGGAGGATCACGACGCTCCACTTACCCTGATCGATCGCGCGCACGGCGGTCCCGTTGGCCCAGTGGTCCTCGAGCGCGTAATCGGGGAAGGCCGCCATGGCGGGCGCGAGCCGCTCGGCTGGCGTTAGGCCAGGGACCGAGTCGGCGAGCGCTTCGACGATGAGCGGGAGGTCATTCACGTACGTGAGGCTGTTGCCGATGAACAGGATCGGCCGGCCCTCACGCGCCGCTGGTTCGGGCCCGACCCCAGGATCGGCGCCGAGGCAACCGAGGAGGCCGACGAGCGCGAGGAGTCGAATCGTGCGCGAGAGCATGGGGCCGAAGATTTCGCGTGGCTTGGCGAGCAAACAGTCGAGCGTGATCAGGCGAGACTCGGCGTGACGAGTTGTAGGCAATCCGTTCACGTGCATCTGGGCATCACGACCGGGCCGGCTTGAAAAACAAGGGAACGCAGATGGACGCAGACCGGCGCTTCGCGCCGGACGCAGAATGACGCAGTTGCCTCGTCTGACATCCAGCGCTCCTCGCACCAGAGCCTTTTGAAAGCGGGAACTGCCTCGGTCAGCTAATGCGTCTCGAGGCGGTTCCCCTTCAAAAACCGGCTCGTTGCGAGAGGAGCGTGACGCCCACGCGGAGCGAGCTGCTTCAATCTGCGCCCGCCCGCGTCAGCGTCCATCTGCGTTCCCTTGTTTGTAAAGCCGGCCCTAACGCGATGTCAGCCTGGGCGGGTCGGGCCAGCTCGCCTCGAACCACTAAGCCCGCAGCTGAAGCTCGGCCGCGGGCGATGGGCCGCCTCGAAGATGGAGGCCTAACAAGTCGAGCAGACGCTGCTGGTAGGCCGGGCTCGTTTCGTGTGGGCGTGTGACCGCCCACCAGCGACGATGAAACCCGCGCTCCGTCAGAGGCACGCCGACGAGCGACCCATCGCGCAGCTGCGGGGCGATCGCCCACCGGGCGAGCACGCTGATCCCGAGCCCCGCCTTCACGAGCTCGACGATCGCCTCGGTCAATTGCACGCGCGTGAGCTGTCGCGGCTCGACGCCCGCGGGCCGCAGCACCTCGCGCAGCACCGAGCTCTCCGTGCTGTGAATCGTGTACAGGATGAGGTGCTCGTTGCGCAGGTCTTCCGGCGCGACGAACTCGCGCGTGGCGAGTGGGTGGCCCGGCGCGACGACGACGACCTGCTCGTCCTCGAACAGCTCTCTGCAGCCGAGACGGCGTTCATCGACCTCGCCCGCGACGATCGCGAGGTCCAGCGCCCCGTCGAGCAGCGCACGCACGGGATCGGCGGTAGCCTCGGCCACGATGCGCACGTCCACGCGCGGCCATTCCTGGCGGAACGCCGTCACGACGCCCGGCAGCCAGTGGTAGCAGGTGTAGCACTCGGTCGCGAGGCGGACGACCCCGGCGCCACCGCTGGCCGACTCGGCGACCAGATCCCGCTCGAGTGTCTCGACTTCGTGGAGCACCCGTCGCGCCGTGCCGAGGATGCGTTCGCCCACCGCGGTGAGCACCATGTGCCGGCTCGCGCGGATGAACAGCGGTGAGCCGATCCGGGCCTCGAGCTCGCGGAGCTGATGACTGAGCGCGGACTGCGTGAGGTTGAGGCGCCGAGCCGCGCGGGTTTGTCCGCCCGACTCCGCGACGGCGGCGACGAGTCGGAGGTGACGAAGATCGAGATGCAGCGGCCGGGCGTCGCGTTCGCTTTGAGGGCGCATGAACGGCATTCATGATGAGGACGATTTCAATGTGGTGGATTGCTCGGGGCCCTGCAATGAGCGTAATTCAAGCCCGTGACTACCCTCACCACCGACAACGTCGCCGCGTGGCGTGCCGATACGCCCGGCTGTGCCCACCGCAATCATCTCAACAACGCCGGCGCGGCGCTGATGCCGCGGCCCGTGATCGATGCGATCACGGATCACGTTAGGCTCGAGTCCGAGATCGGCGGCTACGAGGCGGCCGACCTTCGCGCCGAGGACGTCTGGCGCGGGTACGACGACCTCGCGGAGATAGTCGGCGCGCAGGCCAGGAACATCGCGGTGGTCGCAAACGCGACGGCGGGCTTCGTCCAGGCACTGAGCTCGTTCGACTTCAAGCCGGGTGACGTGATCGTCACAACGCGGTGCGATTACACGTCGAACCAGATTCAGTATCTCTCGCTATCGACGCGGCTGGGCGTGGAGATCGTCCATGCGGATGATCTGCCCGAGGGCGGCGTCGATCCGGACTCGGTGCGCACGATCGTGCGCGATCGGCAGCCACGTCTCGTGGCCGTGTCGTGGATCCCGACGAACTCAGGGCTTGTGCAGGACGTCGAGTCGGTGGGCGCCGTGTGTGAGGAGGCCGGGGTCCCGTACATCGTCGACGCCTGTCAGGCCGTCGGCCAGATCCCCATCGACGCCACGCGTCTGCGATGCGACTACCTGTCGGCCACCGCGCGGAAGTTCATGCGCGGACCGCGCGGGATCGGGTTCATGTATGCCTCGGAGCGTGCGCTCGAGCGCGGGGATCATCCGCTGTTCGTGGACATGCGCGGCGCGCGGTGGGTGATCGCCCGCGCGTACGAGGTGGCGCCGACCGCGAGGCGATACGAGGACTGGGAATTTCCGTACGCGCTCGTGCTCGGCCAGGCGGCCGCGGCGCGGTACGCGCTCGACGTGGGCGTCGAGGCAGCACGGTCACGCGCCTGGGGTCTCGCGGCCCGGCTCCGCGCCGCGTTAGGCACCATTCCCGGCGTCCGCGTGCTCGACCGTGGGGTGACGCGATGTGCGATCGTCACGATGACGGCCGACGGGCGCCATGGCGACTCGATCGTGAAGGCACTGAAGGAGCGGCGGATCAATACCGTGTCGTCGCTCCGCGAGTTCGGGATTTACGACTTCGACGCGAAAGGCATCGAGACGGCCGTCCGGCTGTCACCGCACTACTACAACACCGAGGCCGAGGTGGACGAGGCGGTCGACGCCATACGGAGTATTGTGGCCAACTAGACTGGTCGATGTTCTTTACTTCTTGGGGCCGCGGCGCAGGTACGGCACGAGCACCGCGTTCACATCGTCGCGGATCCAGCGCTCCGCCGGGCCCTCGCTGTAGAAGGCCCACGTCATGAGCGAACCGCTCACCATCGCCTCGACCGTCCGCGCGAGCGATGCGACATCCGTGTTGCGCCGGAGCTCGCCCGCGGCCACGGCGGCGGTCAATAGATCAACGAGCCCCGCGCGCGTTGCCTTCGCCTGCACGGCGAGCTGCTCGCGGAAGTCGCGATCGGCGAGATCGATCTGGAGGTAGGCGAGGTTTCTGGCCAGCGCCGCCGGCGACCGCGCCAGCTGCGCCATACACTCGGCATATGCGCGCACGGCTGCGAGCGGGGAGCGATGCGCGGCCTTGAGTTGACCGATGAAGTCGCCGGTGGATGCCGCGGCGGCGCGCGCGAGGGCGAGGAGCAACTCTCGCTTCGATCCGAACCGCTGCGTCAGCGCGCCCGCCGTCACGCCGGCTTCGGCTGCAATCTCGGCGAGCGTGAGCTCACTCGGGGCAAGACGGTTCGTCGCGCGATGGGCGGCGGCGAAGACCTGCTCGTCGCTGACTTTTCTGGGACGGGGACTCACTGGAGGCTTGACGTTTCTAAACGGTCATATAGTTTGAAGCTAAACGGCAACGTAGTATAGACCGCTGGCCCCTCCTGCACCACGACAACTCCACGAGGAGGAATCCACGATGCGCACCGTCACCTACGGCGCTGCCTGCAGTCTGGACGGCTTCATAGCGCCGAGCGATGGGTCGATGGACTGGTTGCACTTCAGCCGGGATGTCCAGGAGTACATGGCGGCCTACTGGGCGACGATCGACACGATGCTCATGGGCCGAAAGACGTGGGAGGTCGCCGTGGGGCAGGGCGGAGGTGGCGGCGGTGGCGGGATGAAGGGGATCAATACATACATCTTCTCGCGGACGCTCGATCGCGTGGGTCACGGCGCGCAACTCGTTAGGGAGGACGCCGGCGAGTTCGTGCGGCGACTCAAGGAGCAGCCCGGGAAGGGCATTTGCGTGATGGGTGGCGGCGAGCTCGCCCAGTCGCTCTTCGCCGCCGGCGTAGTCGACGAGGTTGGCCTCAACGTGCACCCGCTCCTGCTCGGCTCCGGCGTGCCGTTCTTCCGCGATGCCGGCCGGATTTCCCTCGAGCTCGCGGAGTCGCGGGCGATCGATGGGGGATGCGTGCTTTTGACTTATCGGGTTGGGAAGCAGAAACGGAAGCGGGCACGGGCGACCGGCGTTGGGCGACACCGCCGTGTCGGTTCGTCGACTGCGGCGCCGGCCGGCGCCTCCGCTCGGACTGACGACGGCAGGCTGCCTAACGCTTGATTCCGTCTCCGCGACGGAAGAAACCTGGCAAGGAGACGGGCGTCGTACCGGTGATGGGAGCGCGCCCGAGTACGGCCGCGGCCGCCGCACGTTCGAGGGCGTCGCTCACGCCGTACGTCACGAGATACGTCTGCACGCTCGGGAACTGCCGAATCAAATACGGATTCCCGAGCGCCACGACGACGACCTTCTCCTTGCGCGCGAGCTCGTCGATCCACTTCGCGATGTGCGGCGGTACCGCCGGACGTCCTTCGCCCTCGATCCGGCGCACGTACGCCGCCACGATCACGCGATCGGCGCCACTTACCTGGCGCGTCACCGAATCGAGATCAGTCACCGACGTCGCCGGGGAGATCTTGATCACGCGCGCGCCCGGGATGGCAGAGCGGATGTCGCCGCCGAAGATCTTGCCGGCGCGAAGCTCTGTCTCGGGCATGTACTGCACGACCGCGACGCGCCGACCCGACACAGGCAGCAGCGGGCCGTTGTCGCGAAGCAGCGTCACGGCGCGCCGCGCGATGTCGGCCGCGGCCGCGCGATGCTCCGGCGACCCGACGACCTCGCGCAGGGCATCGAGATTCGCGAATCGGTAGAACGCCGCGCCCACGCGGGCCTTGAGCTCGAGCACGTGCCGCGCCGCGGAGTCGATGTGGGCGCGCGGGATGTCCCCGCGCTCGACCGCGCTCACCACGGCGTCGATCGCCTTTGTCGGATCGCTCGGCTTGAGGATGATGTCGGCGCCGGCCTTGACCGCGAGAACAGAGCTCTCTTCCACGCTGTAGCCCTTGCCGACGCCTTCCATGGTCATCGCATCGGTGATGGCGATGCCACCGAACCGCAGCGAGTCGCGCAGCACGCCCGTGATGATCTTGGGTGCGAGCGTCGCCGGCGTCGTGGAATCGCCCTCGATAGCCGGCAGCGCGATGTGTGCCGTCATTACCATGCCAGCACCAGCGTTGATGGCCGCGCGAAACGGCACGAGCTCCAGCGTATCCAGCCGCGCCCAGTTCGCGGCAACGATCGGGAGTCCGACGTGCGAATCGACGTCGGTGTCGCCGTGGCCGGGGAAGTGCTTCGCCGTCGACACCGCACCGCCGTCCTGGGTACCGCGCACGAACTCGGCCGACAGGCGCGCGACGCGCTGCGGGTCCTCGCCGAACGACCGCGTGTTGATGACCGGGTTCGATGGATTGTTGTTGACGTCGACGACCGGGGCGAAGTTGATCTGAATCCCGACGGCGCGCGCTTCCTGGGCGATGATCTTCGCGACGTCGTACGCGTCCTGGTCGCGGCCCGTCGCGGCGATCGCCATCGCGCTGGGGAACACGGTGGCGCTTCCAGCGTCGAGCAGGTAGTGCGTGAAGATTCCGCCCTCGAGCCGCCCGAGGCCAGGCTCGAGGTCCGACGACGTCAGCAGCGGGACACGCGACAGCCGCTGCATGTTGTTGATCTTGGCCGCGACCTCGATCGGCGTACCTAACGACATGCTCACGCCGCCGATGTGGTCGCGCTCGATCCACCGACGCACCTCGGCGTAGGACGAATCGCCGTAGCTCGTGTAGTCGCCGAGCACCCAGACCATCACCATCTGGCCAACTCGGTCGCGGAGCGAAAGCGTCGCGAGCGTAGTGTCCACCCACTTCGCCTGCGCCGGCGTGAGTGGTTCGCGCGGGTTGAACGCACCGGCTCTCGGCGCCGGGAGCGCGGTCGGTGCCGGATGCGGGATCGCCGCGATCTTCCCCGGGGTAGTCGACGGGGCCGGCGCCGGATTGTGCGCGCAGGAAGCGGTAGCGACGGCGGCCAGCACGGCGACGATCGAAATTGTGGAAATGCGGAACGGATTCGGGATCATGCCTGTTAAGGTAGTGTGCCGTGCGCCGAGCGATCCAGCAGTGCCATCCTCGCATCGTGCTCGTCAGGCAGGGGAGATATCACGCGCGCCCCGCCCTGGGTCACGGCGATGGCGCACCGCGCCAGGTGCACGAATGGCTCGACGTCGTGCGTGGCGATCACGATCGTCGCGTCTCTCGCGCTCGCGTCGCTGATCCACGATGTGAGCCACTGCCGCATCGGTCGGTCCATTGCCTCCAGCGGTTCGTCGAGCAACAGGGTGCTGGGCTCGCCGGTGAACGCCGCGGCGAGTATTGCCCGCCGACGCTGTCCCATGGACAGCTCACGCACCGAACGATCTCCGAGATCTCGCAAGCCGACCGCCTCGAGCGCACGCGTGCCGTCGTCTATTGGTCGGCCACGCAGACGGCATACGAGCCCGAGCACTTCGCCGACCGTTGCATACGGTGTGAGGTCCGGGTGCTCCGGCACGTATGCGAGCGCCGCACGGGCCGCGACCTCCTCGCGCCACAGGTCGTGACCGTCGATGCACACGGAGCCGGCCGTCGGCTGCTCTACACCCGAGATGAGCTTGAGCAGCGTGCTCTTTCCCGCGCCGTTCGGTCCGAGCAGCAGCGTGACACCCGGGCCGACGTCCATCGTGTCGCAGGAGAACGCGGTCGTTCCCCTCGTGTAACCGAATCGGACATCGCGGAGCGAGATCATCGCGCACTCCAGGCGAGCGAGTCGCCGCTGGCATCGTGATGGAGCTCGTGCCAACCGGTGACGACCTGGCGTCGATCGCGACGGGCCGCGGCACGAACGACGATGGGCGTCATGGCCAACGCCGGCACCGCCAAGAGCGGGTAGAACGCGACGCCGATCGCGAGTCCAATGCCAATGACAATCAGCGCACCGCTGACGCGCGTTAGGCGTCGCCGCGCGCCCTGCGAGAGCAGGACCGCGAGGGCGGCGATCGGCGGCAGCATCGCGAGCGACACGACCACCGTTCGGGCATCGACGATGCCCGACGCGAGCGCCACGACCGCGGCGGGCATTCCGATCGCCATCGCGTCATCGGCTGCGCGCGTGGTGCTCGACCATGGCAGCGATCGCATCCAGGGCCACGCCGGCCGTCTGGTCACGACGATGTCGGCCATTGCGCCCACGTAGAGCGCGATCGCGATCACGCTCCACAGGCGCGCGACGAATCCGACGTCGGGTCCCACGAGCTCGTTGTTCCGCGTATAGAACCACGCGGCGGCCAGCGCGAGTACCGGCACGGGCAGCGGCGCGACGAGTCGCCAGCCGATTGCACGCCACGTGAACCTGAACATCGGCAATGTCTTGGGGCTCGCCGGCGAGGCGACCGCCGAACGCGGGGCGGCGAATCGCAGCGGACCAGCGGTGAGGTCCGCGGCGACGAACAGCACGATGGCGATGCCGAGCGTCGTCCAGTGTCCGAGCGACGCGGCGAGCGCGGATGCGAGAAATTCCGGGGTGCTGAGGAAGGCTCGACGAGCGGGGACAGCCGCCGCGCCGGCAGCCACGAGCGCGACCGGCGCGCCGATCAGCTTCGGTCCTGACAGCGGGACGTGATAGGCAGCCGCCGTGAGCATGGCCCCGACCACGACTGCGGCGGCGAGCGGGAGCTGGACGATCGGCAGCGCATACGTGACTGCGCGGCGGTGCTGCACACCCGTGACCGGCAGCGAGCGCGTCCAGCCGCCGAGGCCAAGCGTTAGGCGCGGGACGGCATCGCGCGCGAGAGCAAACGCGATCAGCGTGAGCCCAATGAGTGGACCACTCCCTACGCCGCGTGCCGCAACGCCCACCGCGAGAAAGCGAAGCCACGCCCACGGGTCCGGCGCTGAGCCGAGCACGATGATGATGAGGCCGATCGTGGCGATCGCGTTTCGGGCGGCGACACGAGCACCGCCGGACAGGTGGAACCGAAGAAGCGCAGTCGACCGATCCATTTATCAAATGTTAAGGTCCGAACGTCGAGGCTTCGAAATTCGCCGAAAAACATCGACGCGGTGCTACGACAGGCGCGAATTGTGTCCGCGTCTTGCATTGCTGTCCCAAGAGGACCGACTCAACAGTGAGGACTGAAGTATGAACCGGATGAAGCTGATTGCACTCGCAATTGCCCTTGTCGCTGCGCCAGCCGTTGGCCACGCGCAGCAGCGAGATACGGTGAAGCGGGATACGGTCAAGAAAGAAAGCACGGCAGAGAAGGTTGGGCGACAGACGGGCACGTCGGTCGACAAGGCCGCGAAGACGACCGAGCATAACGCCAAGGCTGCGGGGCACGCGACGAAGGTGAACGCGTCGCACGCCGCCAGCGCGACCAAGACGAACGCGTCGCATGCGGCAAGCGCAACGAAGACCAACGCCAGTCACGCCTCATCGGCGACGAAAACGAATGCCAGCCACGCCGCCAAGGCGACGAAAACGAACCTCCATCATCTGAAGAAGGACGTCAAGAAAACCGTGGGGGATACCACCAAGCCAGCCAAGCCGTAGCCTCGTTAGGGTCGGGATCGACGGTTCGGAGCCCCTGGGTCTCGAGACTCAGGGGCTCCGATTGTTTCCCCGAAGCCTCCCTCGGGATGGCTCGAGTCTTACCGGCCTCGGGTTTGCCGTTCGGCGTACGGTTTGCTTTTGGATGAGTCTCTCCGATGCAATGAACTCCAGGAGGCTCTCATGCAAAAGACAGCTGCACTCATGCTCACTCTCGCGGCGTCGCTCGGTGCGTGCTCGCGCGCAACGACCGTCGAATCGTCAGGCGGCGAAGTCGCCACCCCGACGCCCGTCAACGCGAACAGCTTGCCCACCGGCTCCGTCGTCACCGTGTCGCTCGATCAGCAGGTCGGCACGAAGGCCAGCAAGGTCGGTGATACCTTCAGCGCGACTGTGGTGGATCCGATCGTGGCAGGGAACGGGCAGACGGTAGTTCCCGCCGGCGCGAAGGTCTACGGCAAGGTGACCGGCTTGCAGGACTCGAACAATGCGGGTCAGAAGGCGGCCATCCGGCTCGACTTCGAGAAGATCAACATCAACGGCGTGGAGCGCCCGTTCGAGGCGAAGATCACGGCGACGCAGCTGCAGACGCAGGGACAGGACACTCGCGACGAGACGGTCAAGAAGGCAGGCATTGGCGCGGCCGCGGGCGCGGTCCTCGGTGCGGTCCTTGGCGGTGGTGACGTCTCCAAGATCCTCGGCGGCGCCGCGCTCGGCGCGGCTGCCGGCACGGCCATCTCGCTCGGAACCGGTGAGGTCGATGCGGTGCTTCCGGCCGGGTCGAAGATGACGCTGCAGACGACGCAGCAGGTGACATTGTAGACATTGGTAATTGGGTACTGGGATTGGTTATCGGTGATTTGAACCCTCGGGATGCCTCTCAACTCACTCATGCGAGATGGGCATCCCGAGGGTTCGATTACCTGTAACCAATTCCAGTAACCAATTACCTGTGGCTGTTCTTTGACTATCGGTTCGTATGCACGGCGAGTACGTTCGGCGCCCATGAGTGCCCCTACGGAGCTTCGTCGAGAGCTGGGTCTCGCCGACCTGGTGCTGATGCAGGTCGTGTTCGTCGTTGGATCGGGATGGGTGGGGACGGCGGCGAAGCTCGGTCCGTCGCAGCTCGTGTTCTGGCTGGTCGCCATCGCCACGTACTACCTCCCCCAGGCCGCCGTGGTCATCGCGCTCAACCGGCGGATGCCGCTCGAGGGCGGACTCTATCAATGGGCGAAATCCGCCTTCGGTGAGTTCGGCGGATTCCTCGTCGCATGGAACCTCTGGCTGTTCGCCATCCTCGTCATCTCGTCGTTCTACGTGATGGTCGGGCAGAACATCGGGTACCTCGTCGGCGGGCTGAAGCCGAGCGCGTTCGCGACGGCGACGTGGTATATGCCGCTCATCAGCGTCGTGCTGTCTCTGCTGCTGGTCCTGGTCGCGATTCGCGGGCTCGGCCTCGGCAAATGGTTCACCGGCTTCGGCGGTTTCGCGCAGATTCTCACGTACGTCGCGCTCATTGCTATCCCGCTGGTGGCCCTCGCGCGTGGAACGTTGCCGCGCTACCAGCCCTTCGCCACGGAGCTCCCCGAGCTGTCGCTCTACAGCCTCAACATCTTCGGCAAGATGGCGTTAGGCGCGATGTCGGGGTTCGAGTTCGTCGCGCTCATGGCCGGCGAGACGCACGAGCCGGAGCGGAGCATTCCACGGTCGGTGGTCATTTCGACGCCGCTCATCGCCCTCATGTTCATTCTTGGGACGGCCACCGTGCTCGCGTTCGTGCCACGCGACCAGATCGACCTCGTGAGCCCGATCCCGCAGACGTTGCAAGCCGGAGTCGCGGGGCTTGGCGTCGCCAGGCTCATGGCGCCCGTGCTCATCGTGCTCCTGCTCATGCGCCAGCTCGGGGCGATGAGCATGATCTTCGCCGGCAACACGCGCCTCCCGATGGTCGCGGGATGGGATGGCCTCCTGCCGAGCTGGTTCACGCGGCTGCATCCGAAGTCGCGCACGCCGGCGAACTCGATCGTCTTCGTGGGTTCGGTGACACTGGTGCTCACGTTAGGTAGCTTCGTCGGCACGGGCACGCAGGAAGCGTTTCAGCTGCTCGAGAACGCCGGCGGGATCTTCTACGCGATGGCCTACGTCGCCCTGTTCGCGATCCCGCTGTTCGGTGCTCGGCGTTTCGGCTGGAAGCCGCCCATCTGGCTGCGTATCGCCTCCGCTTCGGGGCTCGCGGTGACCGTGCTCTATTCGGTGCTGTCGATCTTCCCGATCATCGACGTCCCGAGCTGGCAGATGTTCGCGCTCAAGGTCGGCGGAATCGTCGTGGGAGCCAACGTGTTAGGCGCCGGGATCTACGGCCTGGCCGGCCGTCGCAGCCGCGTGGTCGCTGCAGGCGTGGCCGAGGGCGGCTAGCCGGTCTACGGTCCAGGCCGGTACTGGGCTGCGCCTGCAATTTGCAAAAGGATGAGCCGAGGCGGACACCATCCGTTCCGCCCCACCCCGGCTCGATCGGGTTCTTCGACGTTGACCACCACCCGCCAGGAGAGCTTGTCGCAACCAAGCGTTGTTGTGGGCCCCGAGGAAGTCTTCCCCGCGGGGTCCGAGATGGCGACGCGCATGCGTTCGGTCGACTGGTCCGCCACGCCACTCGGGTCAGTCTCCACCTGGCCACAGAGCCTGCGGACCTCCGTGCGCATCCTGCTGACGTCGCGCTTCGCGATGTGGATGGGCTGGGGACCGGACCTCACGTTCTTCTACAACGACGCCTACGCGCGCATGAGCCTCGGGAAGAAGCACCCGTGGGCGCTCGGCCGCGCCGCCCGTGAGGTCTGGGCCGAAATCTGGCGGGACATCGGCCCCCGCATCGAGCGAGTCATGGAGACTGGCACCGCCACGTGGGACGAAAGCCTCCTTCTCTTCCTCGAGCGCAGTGGGTACGTCGAAGAAACCTACCATACGTTCTCGTACAGTCCACTGACGGATGATGCGACGGCGGTGGCGGGTATGTTGTGCGTCGTCACCGAGGAGACCGACCGCATCATTGGCGCCCGCCGGCTCGGGTCGCTGCGCGAGCTCGCGGCATCACTCGCGACGGTCACCGCCGTGGCGGACGTGATCGACGGGATGCGCGGCGGCATTGGCGACAACCAGCGCGACATCCCGTTTTCGCTGCTGTACCTGTACGAGGACGACGACGCTCAGGAGGGCGGGCGCGTTCGGGCCCAACTCGCCGGAGCCACTGGCATCGAGCTGTCGCATCCGGCGGCCGCCGCGGAAATCGTCGTGGGGGACGCCGCTCAGCCCTGGCCTGCGACCGCGATCCGCACTCGCCGCGAACGCGTCATCGTCGATGACCTGAGCGAGCGATTCGATGGCATTCCAACGGGTGCGTGGGACGTCGCCCCGGATCAGGCCGTCGTGGTGCCAATCGCACAGGCCGCACACGAGCGATCCGCAGGGTTCCTGGTTGCCGCCGCCAACCCCTATCGGCAACTCGACGAGGGCTACCTCGGCTTCATCGACCTCGTCGCCGGGCAGATCGCGGCGAGCCTGGAGACCGCCCGCGCGCGGGAGCGCGAGCGCCGACGCGCGGAAGCGCTGGCGGAGCTCGACCGGGCGAAGACGCAGTTCTTCTCGAACGTCAGCCACGAGTTCCGCACACCGCTCACGCTCATCCTCGGTCCGACGGAAGACGTGCTCGCTAACCCGGACACCGGCCCACGGAATCGCGCGAGCCTCGAGGTGATCCATCGCAACGCGATGCGTCTCCTCAAGCTCGTGAACACGCTGCTCGACTTCTCGCGCATCGAGGCCGGGCGGATCGACGCGCGGTATGAGCGGACCGATCTCTCGAAGCTGACGGCGGAGCTCGCGAGCTCGTTCCGGTCGGTCATCGAGAAGGCCGGGCTGAAGCTCGACCTCGACTTCGGGCCGACCGGTGGCAACGCGTACGTGGATCGGGACATGTGGGAGAAGATCGTCCTGAACCTCGTGTCCAACGCGTTCAAGCACACGTTCGACGGCAACGTCTCGGTCGCCCTTCACGAGCGGGACGGCGCCGCGGAGCTCGTCGTCCGTGACACCGGCATCGGCATCAGCCCGGATCAGGTCCCGCGCCTCTTCGAGCGGTTCTACCGGGTGCCTAACGTGCGAAGCCGGACGCACGAAGGCACGGGTATCGGGCTCGCCCTGGTCCAGGAGCTGGTCAGGCTGCACGGCGGCGCGATCACGGTGGACAGCGTGCCTGGCGAGGGCACCGCGTTCACCGTCCGCATCCCGTTAGGCCGCGCACATCTTCCAGCCGACCGCATATCGTCCGGCGACGGGAATGCTGCCCGGACGGCGACGTCCGTATCCGGCGCGCTGGCGTTCACCGCCGAGGCACAGCGGTGGCTACCCGATGACAGCGACGCGTCGTTCGGTGGCGTGCGACCGGATGACGAACGGTCGTTGGCGCTCGAGCGTGCGCGCGTGCTCGTCGCGGACGACAATGCCGACATGCGCGACTACGCCGCGCGGCTGCTCCGCGCTCAGGGGTGGGTCGTGGAAACCGTCGCCGACGGCACGGCGGCGCTGGCCGCAGCGCGGCGCGATCCGCCGGATCTCGTCCTGAGCGATGTGATGATGCCGGGGCTGGATGGCTTCGGCTTGCTGCGTGCGCTGCGCGCGGACCCGCGCACGAGTACCACGCCGATCATTCTGCTCTCGGCGCGCGCGGGCGAAGAGGCGCGTGTCGAGGGGCTCGACACCGGCGCGGACGACTATCTCGTGAAGCCGTTCTCCGCGCAGGAACTGGTCGCGCGCGTGCGCTCGCACCTGTCGCTCGCGCGCGTTCGCACCGCGGCATCCGACGCTGCCGATCGCGCGCGTCGAGACGCCGAGGTGGCGCGCGAGGAAGCCGAGCGGGCGAACCGCGCGAAGAGCGATTTCCTCGCGGCGATGTCGCACGAGTTGCGCACCCCGCTCAACGCCATCGCGGGCTACGTGCAGCTTCTCGAGATGGGAGTGCACGGCCCGATGAGCGATGCACAGCGTGAGGTCCTTCGCCGAGTCCAGCGAAGCGAGCACCATCTGCTCTCGCTCATCAACGACGTCCTCAACTTCGTGAAGATCGAGGCCGGCCGAGTGGAGTACGACATGCGCCCGGTCGACCTGGGTGCCGTCATTGCGGCGACGGTACCGATCGTCGAGACGCAGCTCGAGGCCAAGCGGATCGCGTTCGAGCAGCGCGTGGACGCGGGGACCATGGTGTGGGCCGATGAGGACAAGCTCCGTCAGGTCCTGCTCAATCTCCTCACGAATGCGGTGAAGTTCACCGAGCCGAATGGCCGCGTGACGGTGGACGTCGCGCCGAACGACGACGCGGACACGGTGTTGCTTCGTGTGACGGACACGGGCATCGGCATCCCGGCGGAGAAGCACGAGGCGATCTTCGATCCGTTCGTGCAGGTGCACCGGCACTTCACGCGCAACACCGAGGGAACCGGGCTCGGTTTGGCAATCAGCCGCGACCTGGCGCACGGCATGGGTGCGGACCTGCTGGTGGAGTCGATGGTGGGGAAGGGGTCGGTGTTTACGCTCGTGCTTCGTCGGGAATCGGGAACAGGGAATCCGGAATAGGAACTGCTCTCTGGTGGGCGGACGGCGGCATGAACGATAGCGATCAGCCACCGATTCTAACGGCGACGCTCGATTCCGTACTGGCGATTCACCCAGCGCCGGTCATCGTTAGGCACGCGAGCGGTACCGAGGCGTGGCTCGCGAGCCACACGCCGACTCCCCGCCAAGCGACGAACCGCCGAGGCTCGCGGCCTGATACCACTCAGCAGCGCGACCCCTCTCGTCGTCCGCGACGCAGTGTGCCACCAGTCCGCCAACCGGAATGACGACGAACGTTGCTGCCACTTGCGAGACGAACGTTCAACGTCAACACACCGGCGGCGGTTGGCGTCAGCGACGATCGATGCGGATCGTGCGACCGGAAATCCCGCCCGCGTCATCAGAAACGGCAGCGTGACCGAGATGAACCCGATGCGTATCCCTTCGGGAAGCACCAGGAAGAGGAAGGTGATCGGTTATACCGTGCGACGATCACGCAAGACTGACCGTGCGTCGAAGCGGACGGCCCAACTCTATCGCGCGCCGTGTGCGCCAGCAATATTGGCGCTTCCTCAGCCTCGCCGACCGCTTCGATCCGACAATGCCATCGCCAACGATCGCCCGTTGCAGCAAGTGCGGTCAGGCCGCTCAGCCGTCGGATCGATTCTGTGCCTTTTGCGGGGCGCCCCTCGAGTTGATCGCGGCCGAGGTCGCAGAGCCCGAGACCGGACCGCATGTGGATCGCATTCTCGAGGCGCTCCGCGCAGCGACGCTCGGGGAGTATGACATCGCTGGCGAGCTGGGACGTGGCGGAATGGCGGTGGTGTTCCTCGCCCATGACATCCAGCTGAACCGCAAGGTCGCGATCAAGGCGCTCCTTCCCGAATTGCTGTTCACGGAAGGCATGGACCGCCGATTCAAGCAGGAAGCCCGAGTCGCGGCGAAGCTGGATCATCCCAACATCCTCGTGATCTACGGGGTCCGCGAGTCGAAGGAGCTGCTGTACATCGTGACGAAGCTGGTGGACGGCCGCCCGCTCAGCGCCGTCCTTCGGCACATCGACGTCCTGCCGATCCCGGTTGCGCAGTACGTGATTCATCAGGTCGCCGACGCGCTCACCTACGCGCACGGTGAAGGCGTCGTTCACCGCGACGTGAAGCCCGCGAACATCATGGTGGATCGCCGGGGCAACCTCGTGGTGATGGACTTCGGGATCGCGAAGGCAGTCGACGAGGCGAACCTCACGCGAACCGGGCTTGTCATCGGAACGCCGGCGTACATGAGCCCGGAGCAATGCCTCGCGCAGCGGGTGACATCGGCGGCGGATCAGTATTCGTTAGGCACCGTGGCCTACGAGCTGATCACCGGACGGACACCCTTCCGGGGATCGCCACTCGAGATGCAATGGGCGCACACGAGGGACACGCCGGAGCCGATTCGTACGTTGCGGCCGGATTGCCCGCCGGAGCTGGAGACCATCGTTTTGCGCATGCTGGCGAAGGCGCCGTCGGACCGGTGGCCGTCATTGCAGGACATCGTCCAGGTGCTGGAGGTTCCACCGGCTGCGCAGTCGGCTGCGAGGCAGTATCTGGCCACAATCGTCGCGACAAGGTCCGATGCGCCGGTGCGGGCGCTGCCGGCGACGCCGGTGAGCCCCATCCTGCAGTCGCCGCCCCAGGCGATCGGCCTAACGCCGGACGGGGCCGCGCTCGAATCAGGTGAATCGATCGACGTCGGCGTGCCACGGATGCCGGCCCTGAAGATCGATCCGCAGCAGACCACGCTGCGGGTAGGGGCGCGACTGAGGCTGACCGTCACAGCGGAGAGCCAAAGCGGCGCTGAAGTCCCGGTTCAGGGTGTGCGGTTCTCCTCGACCAATCCGGACGTGGCCCCAGTGGCTCGCGACGGAACGGTGGAGGCTCATTCACCCGGAATCGCCGAAGTCACGGCGGCGGCGGAGGGGGCCGAATGCCGTGCGCGCATTGTGGTCGTCCCGATCCCGGTGTCATCGATCCGCGCGGAGCCACGCACGCTGACGCTCGCGCCGCGGAAAAAGGCGCGAGTCTCGGTGAGCGCGCTCGATGAGGCGGGAAAGCCGCTCGCTGGACGCACCATCGTGTGGACGTCGCGTGACCCGGCGATCGCGACCGTCGATTCAGGGCGCATCGAGGCGGTTGCGCCCGGCAGTACCGACGTCGAAGTGGCGTGCGAGGGAGTAACCGTCTCCGTTTCGGTCGTTGTCCCCGCGCCACGTTCCCGCGCCGCCACGCCGGTTCGCGACGCCGACGCGCAGCCGCCGGCGGCCGTTCGACGGTTGGTGGGTGTCGCCGGGGCCGTCGGCGTCGCGGTGATCGCGGCGCTGGTACTGGTGATTCACCCATGGCGACAAAACGGCGCCACGTTAGGTGCCGGCGCGCCGCAAACACCAGAGCCGAAGGCCGCCGCCGTGTTGCCGTCGAAAGACTCCGCCGCGTCGACGGGGAAAGACTCCACACCGGTGCTGCTTCCACCTTCACCGCCGCCAGCAAGCGGACGGCAGCTCCTTACTCCCGGGCCACTAGGCGTTGTTGCGCTGAACCTGTCGCCCGCGGGTGCGCTGCCCGACATGGAACCAGGCGACTCGTTGCGCCTTGTCGCGCAGGCGCTCGATGGTGGCCGGCGCACCGTGGCCGCTGCTCGAATCACATGGCGATCGGCGAGTGCGCGCGTCGCTGACGTGTCGCCGGCGGGGTGGGTGAGGGCTGTCTCGTCGGGCGAAACGCAGATCATCGTCGGCGCGGACAGCAT
>Ga0207674_10000294_pt1 | contig 63206 bp, 53 predicted proteins | sample KBSCornC72_FD_184303 | JGI IMG/M metagenome (GOLD analysis project Ga0207674, IMG submission 184303) | Corn rhizosphere microbial communities from Kellogg Biological Station, Michigan, USA - KBS Corn C7-2 (SPAdes) (version 2) | ecosystem: Host-associated > Plants > Roots > Rhizosphere > Soil ...
GAAAATTTGGACGTACTCATTGCTTTTATGTTCAAGAATTACCTCCTTATTGCGCTTAGAAATTTCTGGAGAAATAAGGTCTTTTCCCTGATCAACATCGCCGGTCTTGCCATTGGCATCAGCGCAGCCCTTGTCATTTACCTGATCGTTCATCACGAATTCAGCTATGAAAAGTTTCAAAAAGATGGGGATCGTATCTATAGAGTTGTAACGAATATGCATTTCCCCGAGCAGGATTTTAAAAGTTCAGGTGTGCCGGGCACACTGCCCGACGCTGTCCGCAGCGAAATACCCGGGATAGAAAAATCAACCGTGTTTTGGGAAGCCGGTCCCACGAAAGTTGATATCCCTTCAAAAAGTGAAAATAAAAATGAATTCCGGAAACAGGGAGATATCATTTACGCTGATGATCAGTATTTCCAATTTTTCCATTACCACTGGCTCGGCGGTTCGCCTGACAATTCCATGGATGGCCCGAACAAAGTTGTGTTAACAGAAAGCAGGGCGCGGACATATTTCAATTACACGGATATCAGGAATGCCATCGGGCAGACAATTGTATATGATGACACTGTGAAAGCAACTGTTACTGGCATTATTAAGGACCTCGATGAGATCACCAATTTTAAATTTAAAGAATTTATTTCTCTGCCTACTTATGTTGAGCAACTAAAAACAGCACATGGATGGAGCGAATGGGGAAATGTTGATGCTGCATCTCAATTCTTTCTTCAGTTAAAGAAGGGCGTCGACACTTCGAAAGTAAATAAACAATTGGCAGCAGTCCGGAAGAAAAATGAAAAGCACGCTTATCTCGCCACAGACCATTTTTTGCAATCGCTTAGTGATATTCATTTCAGTTCTGATTTTGATGCTTTCGACCAGCACCAGGCACATAAGCCAACTCTATATGGTTTGCTTGCAGTTGCTGTATTTCTTTTAATATTGGGATGCATCAATTTCATAAATCTTACAACTGCCCAGGCATCACAAAGAGCCAAGGAGATTGGCATCCGGAAAACGATGGGAAGTTCACGGAAGCAACTCATTGTTCAATTTATCAGTGAGACCATACTATTGACCACACTCGCAACGATCGTTTCCGTTCTCCTTACTCCATCACTGTTAAAAATATTTTCTGCATATGTACCGGAGGGCTTACGTTTTGGCAATTTTAACCAGCCAGATATTTTTGTTTTTGTGATCTTGCTAATTCTCGTCGTAAGTGTTCTCTCTGGTTTCTATCCTGCTTTGATCCTTTCGGGTTATAAGCCCGTACTTGTTCTGAAAAATCTGGCCTTTGCAAATACAGCACAGAGTCGGAAAGTATGGATCAGGAAAACATTAACCGTGACGCAATTCGTCATTGCACAATTTTTCATCATTGCCACCATGGTAGTAGGCAAACAGATCCGCTTTTCATTAAACCAGGACATGGGTTTTAAAAAAGACGCGATCATCACTTTTGCAACACCCTATAACTATCGGCATCCCGACAACAAGCAATTCATACTGCAACAAAAATTAAGATCGATTCCCGGGATACAAAAGTTGAGTCTGGCAGGGCCGCCACCCGCATACCAGGGATATAATATTTCCACGATGAAAATGATCGGCAAAAATGGGAAGGAGATCGAAACTTCTGTGGAAGTGAAGCAGGCAGATACAAATTATTTTGACCTCTATAAAATGAAGCTGCTTGCGGGCAGGAATCTTGAGCAAAGCGACACAGAAAAAGAATACGTCATCAACGAAACCTATGCGAGGATGCTCGGGTATAAAGATCCTGCTGCTATTGTGGGACAAATGCTGAATCGCGGTGACTTGAAAGTGCCAATCGTTGGTGTATTAGCCGACATTCATACCAAGTCATTACACTCACCGATCCAACCTCTCGTCTTTTCGAGTGAAGCAAAAGAACATTACATTTTTCACATTGCCTTATCGCCAAAGGGAGCAAATACCGACAACCTGCCTGTCGCCAGGCAAGGCTGGAAAAAAACAATAGCCGGCATTGGAAGTGCGTGGAAAGAAATTTACCCGGAAGAGGAGTTCAAATATGAATTCCTCGATGAAAGCATTGCAAGATTCTACAAAAAAGAACAGGACATAGCCAACCTGCTCAACTGGAGCACAGGTCTTGCCATTTTTATAAGTTGTCTGGGGCTTCTTGGATTGGTGATCTATACAACAACACAACGCACAAAAGAAATCGGTGTTCGTAAAGTATTAGGAGCGTCTGTGACCCAAATCGTTTCACTGCTTTCAAAAGATTTTATAGGGGTGGTATTATTGGCATTTGTTATTTCTTCGCCACTTGCCTGGTGGGCCATGAACAAATGGTTGCAGGATTTTGCTTACAGGACGACATTTAGTTGGTGGATATTTGCAATAAGCGGCGGGTTGATGTTGATCGTTGCGTTGATGACCTTAAGTGTTCAAACAATAAGGTCGGCCGTTGCTAACCCGGTGAGGAGCCTGAGGACGGAATAGTGCGTGGATCGTCGTGAGACGTGAATCGTCAATCGTGAATAGAGTGAATGCTTTATTGACAATTGACCAGTATGCTAAAAAACTATTTTAAAACCGCGTTCAGGAACTGTTCAAGATAAAAGCTTTTTTTATGTTTAAGAATTATTTCAGGATCGCTGCAAGACAATTAAGAAAGCAAAAAATGTATTCTGCTATCAAGATCGGCGGATTTGCATTGAGCATTGCGGCTTGCTTGCTTATTGCGCTTTATATAAGAGATGAACTGAGATATGATAAGAATTGGGCCGATGCCGATCGCATTTACCGGATAACGGGTGAATACAAGTTTGACGGAAAACTTGAGACTGGTGCCGACTGGCCCGCGCCAATGGCAAAAGCGTTAAAAACAGATTTTCCAGAAGTAGAAAACTCCGGCAGGTTGATGCCTCATCCCCTTTTTTATTGCGCAGGTAGCAACCAGGTGAGGCGTACCGACGAAGAGCAAAATACTTTTGAAGAAGGCTTCACCTATGCTGACCAGTCGATGCTCGATATATTGCAAGTGCCCATGATCTACGGTGACAGGAAGAATGCTTTAGCTGAACCAAATACGATAGTGATCTCAAAAAGCAAGGCTGACAAATATTTTCCCAATCAGAATCCCGTCGGTAAAACGATGATCCTGAATAACGACAAGGATCGCATATATAAAATAGGCGGTGTGATGAAGGATTTCCCTTCTACGTCGCATATTCGTTACAATTTCCTGTTGACGATGACGGGTTACCAGCTTTGGGACAATGAGCAAACCACATGGGATGCGAGTAATTATTATACTTATGTTTTGCTTAAACCAGGAACGAATGCTGCAGAATTTCAAAATAAACTGAAGCTCATCCTCCAAAAATATTATGTTGACAGAATGAAAAAAGCCGGCGATCCACAGGCTGATGACATTGCTAAAAACGCAAGGCTTTTGGTGCAGCCGATCGCGCATGTACATCTTTACTCGGCCGATATTGACGATAGCCTTGAAAAAGGTGATATAAGATTTGTCTGGTTGTTTGGGGCCGTTGCGGCTTTTATCCTGGTAATAGCTTGCATCAACTTTATAAATCTGTCCACCGCGAAATCTGCCAATCGTGCAAAAGAAGTGGGACTAAGGAAGGTAGTTGGTTCGCATCGCAGAGGGCTCGTGCAGCAATTTCTTACAGAATCCATCATGTTCAGCGTGTTGTCGTTCATACTCGGTTTACTGATCGCTGTTTTATTGCTTCCCTACTTCAATACACTGGCTGCAAAATCTTTAACGATTCCGTGGACAGCGTGGTGGTTGTTGCCATTAATGATCGGATCTGCGATAGCTGTTGGCGTGATGGCGGGATTGTATCCTTCTTTTTATTTGTCTGCCTTCAAACCGATCAATGTATTAAAGGGCCAGCTAAGTCGCGGAAGTAAGAACTCGATCCTGAGAAATGGATTGGTTGTATTCCAGTTCACCACTTCCATCATTCTCATCATTGGCACGCTTGTCATTTATAAGCAGACGCACTACATGCTTAATAAAAAAGTTGGCTTTGATAAGGACCAGGTATTATTAATAGAAGGAACAAACACCCTCGACAGTAAACTCGAAGCATTTAAAAATGACTTGCTGAAATCATCGGAAATAAAAAGCGTTTCGATCGGGGATTATTTGCCCATTGCGGGAATGAAACGTGACGGCAACACTTTTCATAAAGAGGGAAAACTAAAAGAAGACATTGGTGTATTCACCCAGAAATGGCAGGTAGATTACGATTATTTGAAAACAATGGGTATGCACATGATCGAAGGAAGGTATTTTTCAAAGGAGATGGCTTCTGATTCTGAAGCCACAGTGATCAACCAGAGCATGGCAAAGAAGCTCGGCTTCACGAATCCTATTGGCCAGCGCATCGAAAATGGATGGCAAAAATTTACTGTGATCGGTGTTATAGAAGATTTCAATTTTGAATCTATGCGCCAGGAGGTAACGCCACTTTGCCTTGTGCTGTCAAAGTATAATTCAACTATCGTTTCGGTAAAGATCAGCGGTGCCGACACAAAGCAAGCAATCAGTTATGCATCGAATGTATGGAAGGGTTTTTCGCCCAACCAGCCTTTCCGTTACACTTTTCTCGATGAAAGTTTTGCCAACATGTACGCAAATGTGAAGCGCACAGGAAATATTTTCTCCAGTTTTGCCATACTTGCCATCATCATTGCCTGCCTTGGCTTGTTTGCTTTATCAGCATTTATGGCTGAACAGCGCAATAAAGAAATTGGCATACGCAAGGTGCTGGGAGCAAGTGTTAGCAGCATCACGGCCATGCTGTCAAAAGATTTTGTGAAGTTGGTGATCGTTTCGATCATTATCGCCTCACCGATTGCGTATTGGGCAATGACAAAATGGTTACAGGATTTTGCCTATCGTATCCCAATCAGTTGGTGGATGGTGGCTATTGCGGGATTGTCGGCTATTGTTATTGCTTTGCTGACGATAAGTTTTCAGTCGATAAAGGCCGCATTAATGAACCCGGTGAAGACGCTGAGGGCGGAATGAGGAAGGTGGGTCGTGAGTCGTGAGTCGTGAGTCGTGAGTCGTGAGTCGATTAAAAATATAAAACAACTTTTGGAACTTTTGAAACTTTAAACTCAGAATATGTTAGAACTAAAAGGGATCTACAAATGGGTAAATACGGGTGTAAACCGAACCTTCATTTTAAAAGACGTTGATCTTTCAGTAAAACAAGGAGAATTTATTTCGATCATGGGGCCTTCAGGCTCCGGCAAATCAACGCTGCTGAACGTAATTGGTATGCTTGATGATTTTAATGAAGGTGAGTACCATTTTATGCATGAATCGGTACACAAGCTAAAAGAAAAGCAGAGGTCTGCATTGTACAAGCAATACATCGGCTTTGTTTTCCAGGCTTATCATTTAATTGATGAACTGACAGTGTACGAGAACATTGAAACCCCGTTGATCTATCAGAATATAAAAACCTCGGAACGTAAGGCAATGGTCGCCGATATTCTTGATCGTTTCCAGATCGTTGGGAAAAAAGATCTTTTTCCTACGCAACTTTCCGGTGGACAGCAACAACTGGTTGGTATTGCCCGGGCATTGATTGCAAAACCAAAATTAATACTGGCAGATGAGCCCACGGGAAACCTGAATTCAAAACAAGGTGAAGAGATCATGGACCTGTTCAAAGAAATGAACAATGAAGGAGTATCGATCATCCAGGTTACTCACTCTGAAAAAAACGCGGGCTACGGGACAAGGATCATTAACCTGCTGGATGGAATGATCGCAAACTAATATCTATTCATAATCAAAAAATATATTTCAATAAAATAACGGAGATGAAAAAAATATTCTTTAGTATAGTCCTGATCTTTTTTTATTTGGCTGTGATCGCACAAGGTGATACCACGAAACAAAACACGTTTACTCTTCAACGATGTGTTGAAACTGCGTTGGCAAATAACTTAGATGTATTGCAAAGTCAATTGCAAATGCAGAGTAGCAAAATAGACAAGGACCAGGCAAAGCTGAATCTATTGCCAAATTTAAACGGAAGTGCAGGACAGACCTGGAGCCAGGGCCGCAGTATCGACCCATATTCAAATCAGCCGGTAACACAGAATGTTAGTTCATCAAACTATGGATTAAACAGTGGTGTCGTTTTGTTCAACGGCTTATCTCTTCAAAATCTTATCAAGCAATATTCGCTCAGTTATGAAGCTTCAATAATGGATTGGCAACAGGCAAAGGACAATCTTACCTTAAGTGTGATACTTGCTTACCTGCAAGTACTAAGCACAGAAGATCAACTAACACAGTCGAACAACCAGGCAATTCTTTCGGGGGCGCAGGTGCAAAGACTGGAGGTGTTGAATCAGCAGGGTGCTATAAGGCCGTCAGACCTTTCTGATCTGCAAGGTCAATATGCAAACGACAAATTGACGATCGTTAACATGAAGAACTCCGTGGAAACGGCAAAGATCAACCTTTGCCTGTTAATGAATATCCCCTACAGTGAAGGCATGCAACTGGAAAGAATAGACCTTTCCACCTTTACGGTAAGATATGAAAGCACAAGAGACCAGATCTATCAAACTGCATTGAAGGAGTTAGCTCTGATTAAATCGGTTGATCTGAAAGAACAAAGTGCGGCGAAAGCGGTGAAAGTTGCAAGAGGGCAGTTATGGCCAACATTGAGTTTTGGAGGCGGCATTTCAACTGCTTATTCAAGTGTGGCTCAACAAAATCAATATGTAAGTACCACTTATGAACCCACTTCAGACTCAGCGATCGGTAATGGGATGAAACTTCCCGTGTACAGGTTCCAGGATAATTTTAGTCCATTTTCAAAAATTCCATACAAGGATCAAATCAATAATAACGTTTACACTTCTTATGGTTTTAATTTAAGCGTCCCCATTTTTAACAACTTGTTCCAGCGGAACCGCCTTAAGCAGGCAAAGATCAATTTAAAGAACACTCAGCTTGTATCAAAAACCACCCGCACGCAATTGGGTACTTCGATCGACCGGGCGTATGTTAATATGTATTCCGCAGCAGACCGGTATAAAGTATTGCTTGAGCAGGCGAATGCTTACACAGAATCATTCCACGCCGCGGAAATACGTTTCAACAATGGTGTGGGAACATCAGTCGATTATCTTATTGCAAAGAACAACCTGGACAGAGCCAATATTGATCTGATCACAACCAAATATGATTATGTATTACGGACAAAAGTCTTAGACTTCTACCAGGGCAAGCTGTCATGGTAGGCAAGGAACAATGAACAGCGATTATCATTTGCGATATTGAAATCTTCCAGCCTTTTTGCCGGTTGAGAATGTTCCGGATTCACTAGAGCGAATTGCTGTGCCCGTTATAAAATAAAAATTAGTTCTCTGGGCGAAAAAGTGACGTCGCATCATACAAACATTATCCTCATTTTGTTGACTGTGGTTACCTCTTCTTATTCTGGTTCATCTAAAAAAAAAATTGTTTGTAGATATTTTTCTCCAACCAATTGACGCCAGATATTAAAAAGCTAAACTTTTAAGGTTTCGTTGATGTGGTGTGATACTTGTTAATCCCTTACGGAGAAAATTTAGTAACATCAAACACAGCCATTCCCCGAAGAAAACATTTCAAACAGTGAGATCTGAAACTATGAAACGAATAGCATTCATCAGCGATCATGCATCGCCCCTGACTACAATGGGCGTGGACGCAGGAGAACAAGAAGTGTACGTTGCAGAAGTTACCCGGCAACTCGCAAGAAAGGGATATGAAGTAGACATCTTCACGCGGTGGGAAGATCCATCACTTGACCAGGTGATAAACTGGATCCCCGGGGTCCGGGTAATTCAGGTACCAGCGGGTCGGATCGAATATATGCGACAAGAAAATTTATTTCCGTTCATGAATGAGTTTACTCAAAACATGATAAAATTTATAGGGGATGAAAATGTCAGTTATGACCTTGTTCATGCAAATTTTTGGATGTCAGCCCTGGTAGCCTTCGAGCTGAAGAAAATGTTTCAGATCCCTTACGTAATTAGTTTTCACGAGCTGGGACACGTTAGGAAATTACATCAAAAAGATGATGGTAAGTTTCCGCCGGAACGGGTGTTGATAGAGGAAGAAACTGCAAAATTTGCCGAGCAGGTAATTGCAGAATGCCCGCAAGATGAGGAGGATCTTATTCAATATTACAATGTTAACCCTTCAAAGATCACCATAATACCTCGCGGATTTAATCCTGCACATTTTTATCCTGTTAACTGCTCATTCGCAAGGAGGATTCTGGAGCTTAAACCTGACGAATCGATCATTCTTCAACTAGGTCGTATGGCGCCGTGCAGCGGAGTGGATAATGTGATCAGGTCCATGGCGCTTTTAAAAAATAGTCTCTATAAAATAAAGTTACTGATCGTTGGCGGCGAATCTGGTAATCCGCACCCGGAAAAATGTGGAGAAATAGAGCGCTTGCAGCAAATTGTCAAAGAGGAAGACATTGGAGATGTGGTGAAATTCGCCGGCCGGCAAAACAGGGATATGTTGAAATACTATTATTCAGCAGCGGATATGTTCGTTACGACGCCGTGGTATGAACCATTTGGTATAACAACTGTCGAATCCATGGCGTGTGGTACTCCCGTTCTCGGCGCTAATGTAGGAGGAATCAAATACAGTGTAAAGGACAATGAAACAGGTTTTTTAATTCCCCCCAATGATCCGGAAGCATCAGCAGAGAAAATCAAACTCCTTTTGTCGAAGCCCTCTATTTTATACAAAATGAAAATGAATGCTCTTGAAAGAGTAAATTCTTTGTTTACCTGGTCAATTGTTTCTTCCACAATGGCCGAAATGTATGAATCAGTTTTATCCTCATGCAGGAAAACCATGGATTCCATTGTAACGCCCGGTCAACTAGCGCCTGTAATTAATTTAGAAAAAGACAAAACCAAGGTCAGGAAATTAACATCATAAGGCCGGGAAAGAAAAGAATTCTGTTCTTACAGCTGATGGCACCCATGCAAAACCTATATCAGTGCAGTTCATTAATTCTTTCTATCAATTCAAACACGAAGAGCTTTCTTTCCCGTTCAGGCCGTAATATTTTTAGTGCTCAAATAAAAATCATGAAAACAAAATTTATAATCGCCACATTGGCGGTGATGTTGCCTTTCTTTGCCGGCGCCCAACTGAAGGGATTGATGAATAAAGTAAAAAATAAAGTTGACCAGCGCGTAGATAATAAAATGGACAAGCAAATTGATAAAAGTCTTGATAAAATAGAAGGCAAGGGCAACAAAGAAGTTGCAACAAACAATCCTGCCTCGCCTGCCCCAACCGAAGGAAAGGTCGAAGAGTCCACGCTGACAAGCTTTTCCAAATATGATTTCGTTCCCGGTGATTCAATTCTCTATTATGAAAATTATGAGCAGGAAGCGATTGCTGAACTACCCGTTGGGTGGAACACCACGGGAAGCGGAGAGGTTGTTACGCTTGACAAGGTAGAAGGCAAGTGGCTGCGTATGCATAAGCAGTTCGTTTATCTTACTAGCAACACTAAAGAGTTTGGAGAGAACTATACAGTAGAATTTGATTTGATCCTGCAATTGAAAAATAATGGATGGATGTTTCCCGAGTTCAACTTCGGTTTGTTTTCAACAAATAAGGAGCCGAATACCAACAATAGTTTCTTAAAAGACAACAGGAAATACGCTGCCGTATTTGCTTCAATTCACCCCGGAATGTTTAAGTCGTCGTCTGTCAAAATAAATTCTTTTCTCGATAATAAAACCTATTTCGCCGGCGACCTGAAGGCATTTGGCAAGCTCGAGGAATCCTTTACAGGTATACCTGTACATGTAGCTATCCAGGTGCAGAAAGAAAGATTCAGAATGTGGATCAATGAGGAAAAACTATTTGATGTGCCCAAAGCTACTCCGCTTGGTTATGCGATGAATCAATTAAAATTTGATGTCGGCTTTACCAACTATGCTGAAGAGCAATATGGCGTTTACGTGAGCAATATCAAAGTAGCCACCGGCAAACCGGAGACCAGGTATAAACTAGTAGAAGAAGGAAAATTCAGCACTACAGGGATCTTGTTCGATGTGAATTCCGATAAGATCAAACCCACTTCGCATGGTGTAGTAAAAGAAATAGCGGATGTTCTTCAACAAAACACCGGCATCAAGGTAAAGATCATCGGCCATACAGACAGTGATGGAAACGATGCTGCCAACCTTGACCTTTCAAAGAAAAGATCAGCGGCTGTAAAAGAAATGCTGGTAAACGAATTTGCTATCGACGCATCAAGAGTTGAAACAGATGGTAAAGGCGAGGTACAGCCTGTCGCTGACAACAAAACCAAAGAGGGAAAGGCGGCCAACCGTAGAGTCGAGTTTGTAAAACTCTAATAAATCAAAGGTACCGAGGCCCTGATGAAGTTTGAATTAATGAACCACATTAGGCACATGGGTCACCTAAGGAACACATAAGTCCTATGTGTTCCTTATGCTCCTTATGTGGGTCAAACTTTTTGGATAGCAACTTTGTATAGTAAATGATAACAAAAAAATCATAAAAGCAAAACGCTTGCATAGCTTCTTATTTTCTAATCTCTCACTTACCTTGAAACGTCCTCACGTGCTGAATTAATGAACCACATTAGGTACATAGGTCACATAAGGAGCACATAAGTCCTATGTGTTCCTTATGCTCCTTATGTGGTTAAAAATTTTTGGATAGCAACCTTTGTATAGTAACTGATAACAAAAAAATCATGCAAGCAAAAACTTTTGCATGGCTTCTCACTTACCCTTGAAACATCTTCGCGTCCCGTTTTTAATTAATGAACCACATTAGGCATATAGGTCACATAGGAAACACATAAGTCCTATGTGTTCCTTATGCTCCTTATGTGGTTCAAAATTTTTGGATAGCAACTTTGTATAGTAACTGATAACAAAAAAATCATGCAAGCAAAAACTTTTGCATGGCTTCTCACTTACCCTTGAAACATCTTCGCGTCCCGTTTGAATTAATGAACCACATTAGGCACATAGGTCACATAGGAAACACATAAGTCCTATGTGTTCCTTATGCTCCTTATGTGGTTCAAAATTTTTTCTAAAAAGAACAATACTAAAAATTTTTCAACTGCATTTCTCATGAAATAAAATTGTTTCACTTCATGCAATGAATAATACAATTCATGATGTCATGTATTGTCAAACGATAATTTGGATAGCAATTTTGTATAGTAGATGATAACAAAAAATTAAAAAGTTTTTGACCAGTAAAAAAGAGTAAATAAATATCATCATTTGAAAGAAAATCAGATCAACATAAACAACCAACCTTTAAAATGCGAGTTACCTCAGCCATATTATTTCTTATTGCCTTTGGCGTCAACCTGGCTGCAGGTAGCTCCGCGAAAAAAGACATTGCCTGGAAACAAGAATGTGCTGTAGTTGATTCAACAAAAAACAATGAAGGTGCTTTTCTTTTTGCATCCACTTTGACAAACCCCAAAAGTGAAGAGTTAATTTTTGACCGAGATGCAGTAAAGAAAATCCTGGAGGGAGGAAAAAACACCAGGTTTCTGTTAGGTTATTCCAAACAAATGCGATCAATAGAAGCCTGGTTCTTCCCCGGCACCAGCGAAAAAAAGGCGCTTGTCATCGGTGGTGTTCATGGCACTGAGCTTTCTTCCACCGAGGTGGCTAAAACTCTTATCAAAAAATTATTGCAGGGCGAAGAACATTATTATGATGTTATCGTGATTCCGTGTCTTTTTCCCGACAACGCCGCCACTGCGAAAGAAAATGCCGATGCGATCGGAAGTACCGCAAACATTGGCAGATACAGTTTTGCGACGGCTGCCGATCCCAACCGCCAGATGCCCTCGCCCGGAAAACCTTTTGATGAAGGCTCAGGAAAAGATCATATGGGCAGGGAGATCGAAAAAGAAAATCAATTGTTATTGCGGGTGATTAGCTTGTTTAAACCGCAGCGTGTAGCGAATATTCATGCCATACGCGATATCGAACATGCCGGCATCTTTGCTGACCCAAGAACAGACAGTAAGAGTTATGCATTGGGATTCGAAACCGACAGCAGCCTCGCCATTGAAATGGCATTAATGGTCGGTAAGAATGGAGGGCATGTTCCCGGCAACAACGTGAACAAAAAACCAACAGCACTTTATTATAAAGACCCAACGCCGGTTGCAAAGGGAATTTTTCAAAAACGAAATTTTGCAGGCTCCTCGCTGGCAAACAATCTCGGAAGTGGAATATCACTGGGCACATGGGCAAGTACCGCAGTTTCTGATGCAACGGACCCGACGCTGAATCGTGAAGCCATGAGAATATTGACCATAGAATTTCCCGGTTACAAACGGCCGGTTGACTATAAGGAAGCAACTCAGGTGAAATATTTCAACCGGCAGGTAGAGCTATACGCTTCAGCTATTGAAAAGATCTTTTTACGAGAATATTTTGTTGAAGAAGACCAAATGGACAAGACAAGCGTGGCTGCAAAAACGAAATAATCTTCAGCCTTGAGATTTTCACGTTTGACGTTTGACGTTTCACGTTCCAACAATTCATCCGGTCTTTCATTCAACTCAATCATTTCTCAATTGACATCCGACGTTTCCAAAACTAATTTGCCCTATAATTAAGAACCTATAAAACCTGTTTTTATGAGACGATTCAAAAAAATTTTGAAATGGATAGGAAGTATCTTGCTGGTATTGTCGGCCGGTTTAACCGTAGTCGTCATGGCAAGACAAGATCTGAAATATGATGCACCTTATCCAGAGATCAAGGCATCAACTGACAGTGCAGTGATCGCGAGAGGAAAACACCTTGTGTTCAGTTCCGCACACTGTATTAATTGCCATAGCAACAAAAATCCTGACTCGTTAGTAGCACTTGGGCAGGATGTGCCTTTGAGTGGTGGAGTTTTATTCGATGTTGGCATCGCTAAAATTTATTCAAAGAATATCACGCCCGATAAAGAGACCGGTATCGGCAGATATACCGACGGAGAAATTGCAAGAGTACTTCGTTATGGTGTTCATCCCAATGGAGCCCCGGTATTCGACTTCATGCCTTTCCATAATACGAGTGATGAAGATCTTACAGCGATCATTTCTTACCTGCGTGCGCAAAAGCCGGTAAAGAATGAGATCCCCGCAAATAGTTTTACGGTTATGGGAAAGATCGTTAAGGCATTTCTCGTAAAACCAGTAGGACCAGAAGGTGAAGTGCCCAAAACAGTTAAACGCGACACGACCGCATCTTATGGAAGATACATTGCGGTGGATGTAGCCGAGTGCAACGGATGTCATACAAAAAGAGATATGGCAGGCAAATACATTGGTGAACCCTTTGCTGGTGGAAATGACATTGAAGGATTTATCACCCCAAACCTTACCCCTGATCCAAGCGGAAGGATATACAAATGGAGCCAGCAAAATTTCATCGATCGTTTTCGTATGGGCAAGCTATATCCAAATAGTCCCATGCCCTGGAATTCATTTAAAAGAATGAGTGATGATGAACTTAAAGCTATCTACAATTTCCTGAGATCAACAAAACCAGTACATACAGAAAAAATAGTTAACAAATAATAACGAAAACCCCGTCTGCCGAGAGGCAGGCTTTAAACCTTTCAATTATGAAAAAGATCGTAATCCTCGCAATCATTGTAACTGGAGCCATTTCGGTTTCCGCTCAATCTTCTAAAGAATCAAAATCAAAAATTGGAATAAAGGCAGGCTACAATTTTTCAAATGTCATCGGTAGTCAATCGTCATTTGATCCAAAACACAATAATGGCTATATGGTCGCTGTCGCTTTTGGCAGTAGCAATAAAAACGGTTTTGGCTACAAGAGTGAATTGGTGTATTCAAAACAAGGATACAGTTTTGATGATGGCGGAAAAAATACAGATGTAATGAATGATTACCTCTATATGCCACATTTAATGACGTACACCATTGCCAAAGTCGTCCAGATCCAGGCAGGCGCACAAATAGGTGTTTTGCTGAATGCTAAAAAAAGTACTAGTGGCAAAGACAGTTCCATCACTAACCTCATGAACCGCTTTGATTATGGTTTTGCCGGCGGAGTTGAAGTGTATCCTTTCAAAGGATTGATTATCGGTACGCGTTACAATCTTGGCCTCGGAAAAATGTATAAGCAATATGAACAAACGTCAACAACTCCTTACCCGCTACCATTTGATCCCTCAACAACAAATTTGAAAAATGGGATACTTCAATTGTATATCGGTTACAGATTCTAACAGCATATAACAAAATGTATATAAACCTTAGATTATGAAACTCCTAATTTTGATCATTACGCTGGCAACAGGATCAGCATTCTTTTTGCCTAAACCAAAAGATATCGAGGGTACGTGGATACTTGATACCATGGGAAAAAAATGTGAAGCGGCTGTGTTGCGCATACAAATGACGCAAGGCTATTTCACAGGAAGATTAGACATCCCGGATCAACAGCTCTATGATCAGCCGGTTACTATCCAGTTCAACCAGGACAAAATAAAAGTTCTGCTTGATTCCAAGGGAAGTTGTTTTATAGAAGGAGTCGTTACTGATTCCCTGATCCTTGGCCAATCATCGGTTTGCAGCCAGATGGAACCTGTAAAATTTTACCGGGTTAAAAATTAACCGTTCAAAAGTCTTTCAAAGGTCGTCTTTCGTCATTGCTGACCGAAGTCTGCCCGCCGGCAGGCAAGCAATCTGTTTGGACGATTTTTGAAAGATTTTTTCCAACCGATAGTAAAATCTTAAATTATACATATGCTCACCGATCTTCCCGACAGCCTTATCATTATCTTTTTACTGACTGTTATTCTAACATTTTTGTTGTTTACCAATGCCTTTAAAAATAGGGCGACCGTAGCGATCGTATCAGTTATTTGGCTGGCACTGACCGGCATTCTTTCCTTTAAGAAAGTGTTCCATGAAACTTCATCAATTCCACCACGATTAATGATCGTTGTAGCCCCGGCTATTCTTTTCATCATTCTTTTAATGACAACAAAGAGCGGAAAGAGATTCACCGACAGCATTGATCTTAAGAAATTGACGCTCGTGCATATAGTTCGTATTCCCGTAGAAATCATCTTGTTCATGCTCTTCACCCATAAATTAATTCCAGGGCTAATGACTTTTGCAGGAAGAAATTTTGATATTCTTTCGGGGGTCACAGCACCTATTGTGTATTTTATTTGTTTTAGAAATTCCCAACTAAAACACAGGAGGTTATTGTTGATATGGAATTTCATTTGTCTTGGCTTGCTGCTAAACATTGTCATCAATGCTCTTTTAGCGGCGCCATTTCCTTTTCAGCAATTCGCATTTGATCAGCCAAACATTGCGATACTTTATTTCCCGTTCACCTGGCTACCCTGTTTTATTGTGATGATCGTTTTGTACAGTCATTTGGCAGCGATCAGGCATCTACTCAGAAGCTAGTGAAAATTTTTTATGAGCCGAGCTGAATTGCTACTATTAAACTTCCGTTGCGTCGCACCCTTGATCGTTCGGGGTTCTTCTGGGCAAGTTCTCACAGATACCACGGATTTTCACAGATATATTCTGTGTACATCTGTGAAATCTGTGAGACTCCAGCCATCGCCCAGAGGCCATTTACCACAAAATTTAAATTGAATCTGATAACAATGAAAATTAAAAAACTTGATATAGAAACAGCTTACTTAAAAACATTGCAGGAATTTTATTCTTCTGTTCTTGAATTGCCCGTTGAGCAACGAGACGAAAAGAAAATAAGAATAAAGATCGGCGATGGCGAACTCATTTTTACTGAGGCAACAACAGGTGAACCATATTATCATTTTGCAATAAATATTCCAGCAAATAAAATTGAAGAAACAAAGGCCTGGTTGAACAATAGAGTCAAGTTGCTCTGGATGGATGACTATAAAAGTGATATTGCCGATTTTGTCAACTGGCATGCTAAGTCAGTTTATTTTTACGATCCTGCAGGAAACATCGTTGAGCTCATTGCTCGCTTTGATCTGGATAACAATGCCAGCGAAACGTTTTCTTCAGATCAATTTCTTTCAATAAATGAAGTAGGTTTGGTTTTTAGCGATAAGAATTTCGACAAAGAAATAATGTCGCTTGCGAATTCATATTTACTATCCTATTTCGACAAACAGCCACCTTTACCAAAATTCCGCGCCATGGGAGATGACCATGGTTTGTTTGTTATTGTTCCAGAACATCGAAACTGGTATCCAACAGACAAGCCTGCGGGAATATTTCCAATGACCGTGGAATTCGACAGTGCGGGAAAGAGTCACAGGTTGGAGATACCGTAAAGATTTAAATTTGTAGCCAGGATGTATTGATGCCGTAACAATAAGGAAAAGGCAGGATTAAAGAATTGCTTTTCAGTGGGTATTTTCTCCGAATTACGAGCAACGGCATATGTTTACGTGTTGGCTGCAATATGACCGAATAGACTTCTATTTTGTAATCTTTTAAAAACTTTGATATGTGGCTCCTCTATACCATACTTGGATGCTTGTTTCTGTTAGCTGCTAATCAAAATAAAACTCTTCCCAGAAAAATTATTGATGTGCATTTTCATGCCTGGCTATACAGCGACCACGGCGAAACACCATCACCCAACCCAAAAACAGGTAAAATACCAAAGTATAAGAATGATAAAGAGGTAATGAATACTATGCTGACAACACTGAAGGAAAATAATGTAGTAAAGGTTATTGCATCCGGCAGTTTAACAACGGTAAGGAATTTTCAAATGGCAGATTCTGAAAGAATCATTCCCGCTCTTAATTATCCTGACAATCAAAATAGTCCCTTACCCGATACCGCAAGTTTTATCCGGTATTTTCAGGAAAAAAAGTTTAGTGTCTTTGGAGAACTTGCTCTGCAATATGAAGGAAAAACATTGGCAGATCCTGAGTTTGAACCTTATCTTGCCATTTGTGAAAGATTAGGAATTCCTGTTGCCCTTCATACAGGAATGTCTTTCCCTAATACACCGTACACGTGTTGTCCAAAATTCAGGACGAACCTTGGCAACCCACAATTAATTGAGGAGGTTTTAGTGAAACACCCTAAATTGAAAATCCAGCTCATGCATATGGGTTTTCCCTGGTTGCAGGAAACAAAGGCAATAATGAATGTATATCCGCAGGTGTATGCGGACATCGCGGTACTCGATTGGCTTAGACCTGTTCCCGAATTTTACAACTACCTTAACTCATTTATGGAATCAGGTTTTGGAAAACGTATCATGTATGGTTCCGATCAAATGGCGTGGGACGATGCCATTCCTCTTTCAATTAAAACTATCGAGAATGCCCCATTTTTAACAGAAGAACAAAAGCAGGATATATTTTATAACAATGCAGCAAAGTTTTATAATATCAAATAGCAGTTTGACTGATTTATTTAAACCCTACTGGAGCCAATCGAGTAGACAGCTTCACTGCCGGTAAGCGATGACGTGCGCGAATACAGCGTTGCGCGTGTGGTCAGAGCACGTTACTGACAGTTCAATATTTCTAACATAGCTTAAAATCAAGTTTAGTATTGGTAACCTCATTACATTTAATAAAATATTTAACATGAAAAAACTATTAACCTGTCTGGCGATGTTCTTTGTTACCACGACCTATGCACAAACCGCCGCAGAAATGGAAATACGCAAACTTGAAGATGAGCAAAGGGAGGCATTTCAAAATAAAGACACTGCAGTACTTTTCAAATTGTTCTCACCAAATTTCGTCGTAAACGCACCCACCAATAGAATCACAACATTAAAAGAACTAATGCAATTGATGAAGCAGGGAGCAGTGGACATGGAAAAATTTGAGCGTATAACCGAGAGGGTGACGTTTATTAATGATATTGCCATTGCGATGGGTAATGAGACATTACACCCAACCGGTAAAATGCCCAATGCAGGTAAAACCGTTAAAAGGCGTTACACTAATATTTGGATGAAAAATGAAGGAAGTTGGCAACTTGTTGCGCGGCAATCGACCATTATTTCAGTAGAGTAATTTTTTTGCTAATATCGCCAATGCTTTCACGTTAGCGATAATTTTAACTGCATCAGAATTCTAATCAGAACTAGCTGGATGGAACCAAAAATGTTTAAGGATTATTTGTTCTGCGGCAATCAGTCATTCATGAAACAAATCGGTCTTGCACAATAATTATATTAACCATAAACTGTAAATATTATGAAAAGGTTAGAAAACAAAGTGGCCATTATAACCGGTGCGGCAATGGGCATGGGACTGGCAACTGCCGAATTATTCGCCGAAGAAGGCGCCAAAGTAATCGTAGCTGATTTCAATGAAGAGGCTGGAAAAGCCGCTGCCAAGCAAATCACAGAAAAAGGTGGCACAGCCACATTTTGTAAGGTTGACATTTCGATAGCATCCCAGGTAGAGGCAATGGTAAAGATCGCAGTCAACACTTATGGCCGACTGGACTGTGCGGTAAACAACGCAGCGTTAAAACCTGACAACAACACATTCGAGGAACTGGATGAAGTATACTGGGATCGCCTGCAAGCTGTTGACCTCAAGGGAACCGCACTGTGTATGAAATATGAAATCAGGCAATTCGTAACGCAGGGAAATGGAGGAGCAATTGTCAATATTTCTTCTATCAACGCATTTAAACCCACCACAGGTAACCCTGCATACCAGGCGTTCAAACACGGTGTAGTCGGTTTAACAAAGGCAGGTGCATTTGAATATGGCACAAGAGGCATTCGGATTAATTCGGTTGCACCGGGTGCAATCCGAACTCCAATGCTTACCGCCGCACTAAAGAGCCTCAATATTACTGAAAAGGATATCATTCCAACTATGAGTTTAATAGGTCGTCTTGGCGAGCCTCGTGAAGTTGCACATGGGTCGCTTTTTCTTTGTTCTGATGATGCCAGCTATGTGCACGGAACCGTGCTCCATGTAGGCGGCGGATTCGAGTTACTCTAACTACATTGGAATGGTAAAAATATAGGGCAGAAATATGAAAGTAATATTCAATCAGTTTAACTGCAAATTAAATAGAACAGGAAAATAAAAATACAGAGGACATTTATGGGCTACCACGGCAATTCTAAATGACAACGCATGACTTTTGGAATTTATGCAGGAAGTGTGGCAGGCACAGAAACCGAGCTTGCGACCGGTAAAGAAGATAATCCACAGTTAATTTTACAGGCTTTAAATCAACTGTCAAATCCTGACAAAATTTTTTTAGTAAGAGGATACATTCATTATTTGGGAGAAGGTCAATTGGGTTATGAAGCGCCTGAAAATATTGAACAATACGCAAATGAAAACAGGCAGCTCGATATTGTTATTTGTTACCGCTCATCTAAATACAATGAGGATGATTGGATTAAATCGGTCATCAAAATAATAAACCGTTACAAAGACAAACTTTCGACTATACAAATAACAGAAGAGCCAAACTTAAAAACTGCTTTTGCCGGGGACGGAAGTTTTGACAACATCGAAAAGGCTCTATTGACGGGCGTAGTAATGGCAAAGAAAGAGATAGAAAGGCAACAATTAAAAATTAAGGTTGGTTTTAACGCAACCCCTTCATTCAATCCTGCCGACAACTTTTGGAACACAATAGGCAATGATGATTTTAAAAAGCTAAGAGATGCTATTGATTATATCGGATTGGATTTTTATCCGGATGTTTTCAGACCTGTTGCGTTAGATGGACAACCTAACGACTTAGAACAATCGGTAAAAGGCGTTTTACGACACTTCCGAAATGTTAACTTAAAAACAGGCAACATTCCTCTATCAGTTCCCATTCACATCACGGAGAACGGTTGGGCAACCGGAGATAATAGAACTTATGAAAGACAGGCGGAGGTAATGGAAAAAATAATCAGAACAGTATTATCGATTAAGGATGAACTCAACATAGACACCTATGAAGTTTTCGCACTTAGGGACACTGACACTTCAAATCAAAACATATTTTACCAATTCGGATTATTAAATGATGACTATTTACCAAAGCCTGCTTTTGAAATCTTCCAACGGTTCGCTAAAGAAATATAAAAACTACCACCAACAAAAGTACTTGGTGATCGAAATTGATTACTCTCCGCGTTTAAACCGCTACACCAACAACTCGTCAGCTATCGCCCTGTAAATTCAAATGAGCTTTCTACTTCGTTGTTGGTCTGATATCAAGCCCATGATAGATACCTTTAGCCGAAGACCAACGGCTTCTTTGCAGATGATGAGTTCGACATTTGATTGGTCTGGCATACTATTTTATTAATCAACAATGTAACATTTCGCGTCAAATTCGCTTAAGAATCTATAATTTTTTTACTATGAAAGTATCTGCAGCATTAGCCGGAGGATTAGCAGGAACCGTTACGGTCGCATCCATCCATGAAGCCTTGAGAAGAGTAACTCCCAACGCGCCTCGCATGGATATACTCGATATGGAGTTAATAAGAAAAGGCTTAAACAGCTTACATAAAAAAGTGCCTGCAGAAAGCGAACTCCAGCGGTGGGCCGTAGGCGGTGAACTTGTATGTGACACGGCCTATTATGGACTTGCCGGAATGGGCGGTAAAAAGGGAGTGTGGCTGCGCGGAGCGTTGCTCGGATTGGTGGCCGGCGTAACAGCAGTTGTTTTACCAAAGCCTCTTGGCCTGCCGGATGAATCGGGGAATAAACCTGTGGCCACAAAACTTATGACGATCGGATTGTATTTAATTGGCGGAGTAGTTGCAGCGGCGACAGCAGAACTCGTAGACAGTGCACAAAGTAACTAGCGAAACCTTGATGGAAGCTCCGGCCCGAGGCAGCGGAAGGACACAATGCATCGAATAGCACTTTCCAGAATGTATCACCCACTAATTGAAACAGCGGGCCTAGGAACAGGCACGCTGTCAATACAAGTCTTTACGATCCGTCCGAAGTCATGACAACGGATTTTATTTGTCAAGCCTACGCGGCTTTTTGCAATTCATTTACCACCTCTCTGAAACGATTACCCGCCAGCTCTTTTTCTGCGGTCAAAAACAAATTTTTGAAAACAACCTGTGGTGCATTTCTTTCAACAGCTTTGAGCCAGTTTATAATTTCCGTATTGCTCAATCCGCGTAACATCCATTTCCACACCACGGCAGTTGACTCGGGAGTTTGGTTTGATATGACCTGTCTTTCAATGGCGCGGATCTGATCATCAGTATAATAACGCCATAATAAATTATTAATGATGTCTTCTTCCCTGGCCATATGCACCATGTTAAAAGCAAGGAAATCAACAAAAGCTTTGCGGAAAGCAGATCCTAGCTGAGTTCTTTCTTCATCGTTTATAAGTGACTTGTACACATTGATCAAACTCCGTAATTGTGCCGAGAGTTCATGATCTTTTACATGCTCCTGTTCGAAGGCATCAACCACAGATGGCTCATATTGCTCTACTGCAGAAAACACAAAATGATCTTCGTTATATGCATGTTTGTCAAAAACATCAACAACAGTCGTAATACTGCCGAGTACTGAGTTTACTTCTTCTTCATTGTCAAAGTCGGTACGCTGTAGTTCAGCTGCTGTTTCATAGAGCATGGCTCTAAGCGCCTTGTGTACCTGGTAAAAAGTATTATATCGCATAAATAAGGTTGGGTTTTTATTGTTTAAAGGTTATTGTTTACTCATACTGATCACTCCATTAATAAACTTTTTCTTCGGCATGTTTTCTTATCATTCTTAAGAATGTCGCCCTTGTGCTTCTCTCCTGTCTTGACATGATCTCATCTACATATTTTTCGCACAACCAGGATGGATCATAGTCTTCAAATTCTCTGGCCAGCTTAACAACATTATTCCTATAAAGACGGTCACGCAAAACAGTTTCGACAGCTTCTCTTATTTTAGAAGGCGATGGTTTTTCTGTTTTCAGATCGATACCAAGTTTAAAATAACCAATCCGCGTATTGATCTCATTTTTACCTTCATGAACACCTGCTACCACCATCGGCAGCTTGTTTTGAATACCAAGTAGCACTCCGCCATATCCTCCGTTGGTCACATATGCATTTACCCCTGGCATGACATTGTTAAACGGAATAAAATCTTCGATCAAAATATTTGAATAAGGATACCGATCTCTTAACTCCTGTGTGCGGGAACCACCGGTTGTTGCAATAACCAACACGTCTGAGTCCTTAAAAGCTTCCAGGGTTGGGACAATGATCTTTTCAACATCTGTTTCAACCGTACCCTGTGTGACAAGAATTCTTTTTTTGAAATTCTTATACTGCTCCGGCATTTGATAGTCTTCATTTCGTTTCCTGCCAGCAGGAAGCAAGGGACCGATGAAATGTATATTTTTTCTAAGATCGCTGCGATCATATTCAAAGCCGGGTGTTCCACTTTGCAGGAAGAGGTCCGCCTCTTTACTAATGATATCAAATACATTTCCTTTGCTTGTCTTCATCCCGTGCTCCCGGAAAATTTTATCCGTCAGCTTTTTTGAATCATTGAAGATGAATTTATCGGTAAAGAATCGCATGACATCCTGCCTGCGTCTTCCAAAAAACGTAGATGAAGGCGCAATACCAAGCCCCGCCGGCGGCAGATCCTTCGATGTTTCCATCAGGGGCATTACACCAATAGCGATAACCGGTTTTCTCAGTAATTGCCTCACAAAAGGGATTCCTGTAAAACAATTGTCGGCTATCAGAATATCAAATGGAAATGATTCATTGATCTCGGTGATGTCTTCATAAAATTCAGGTCCTCTCAACACAAACGCATGCGTGATGTCAAATTTTAATTTGGCGATAAGTCCCTTGTGATTTTTTCTTTCGGGAAATACCTGGTCAGGCTCACCGATAGAAAAATCAATAGCTCTTTTAAGAGGATAGTAGGGCAAACCGAGACCTTTGATCTTCGCTTCATATTTACTGCCGGTGTACCACCTCACATCATGCCCGGAATTTTTAAGATGGATGGCGAGACTGGTCAATGGATTAAAATGTCCGTCGGCAGGAAAATTGGCGAAAAGAATTTTTCTAGATTTCATAAATAAGGTTTAATGGGGTTGGCTTTTTTAAGTTGGTTTAATGGTCATTCATTCTGCTGTGAAGATCAGACATTGATGACTTGATTTCAAGACGGAATGAAATGAGTTGTGACGTTTGCCGGATGAATTGAGAAAATGCGCCTGTTGAAAGGTCAGACACCTCATATATAAAATGCATCTACATTGAAAATTTCCGTTACAATTCGTTCGCGGATTTCATCAATTCATACAGTCTCTCGCCAGTTCATTCCCGCGAAAGAGCATTTTGTGCAGTCAATGGTTATATTTGACTAAATCATTCATTACTTGGCAAGGTTTCTATCCATTGTCCTTTTTTCCCTCATTTGTTATCCATCTTATGGGCAGTTGGTAAAGCGGTTTTCCTTTACACATTACGGTTTGCCAGCCGGGCTCGCGTCACATGAAGTGACTAACACCTACCAGGATGAGACCGGCTATATGTGGATCGGGACAAACAATGGTCTTCAGCGTTTCGACGGAACCCGGTTTAAGACTTTTCGCGTACGCAAGGATGATTCTACATCGATTCCCAATAATGTTATTATTCAGATATTATTTGATAAGAAAAATAATTTGTGGCTCCTTACGGCAGATCAGAAAGTAGGCATTTTTGATACCAGGAATTTTACTTATCGTGAAATGAAAGTAAAGATGCGTGATCCATCCCTGCACAATTATGGAAAGAGATTGATCTGTGACGAGCAAGGGAATCTTATTTTACTATTTGTGGACGCAGGCTTCGTAACCTGGAATGAAAACAAACGGGAGTTTTCCGCCGATTACAATTTTATTCCCGCCCCTGATGACTGGAGGATCGTTGATATTATCCAACAACCTGGAACAAAAAAATATTGGATAGGAACCTATACTGGAACGGGAGTATATGATCTTCAAACCAAACAGCTCAACTATAGTGGCCATAATCCCGAAAAAAATCAGTTCGTTGAAAAGCTTGGCAGTGTTCCTTTGGCCAGAGGGTTTTTAATGGATTCTAAAAACCGGCTTTGGTTTTTCAGTTGGTTCAGCGGAATGCCTCTTATCTATGCCTATGATATCAAAAAAAATGAACTGGTACTCGAAAAATATGATCTTGGGGATGTACTGAAGAATTATTATGAGATCGGTGGTTTTCTTGAACAAAAAAATGGGACCATATGGGTCAGAGGGCTGGGAGTATTTGGAAGATATCTTGAAAAAGACAAGGAATTTCAATTGGTGTACAATGGGTATGAAAACGAGCAAAGTATTTTCTATACAAGAGTTGATAATCTTTTTGAGGACAGGGAAGAAAATCTTTGGGTATCCACCAATACAAATGGTTTATACCAATTCAAGCCCTCTTCACAATTCTTTACAAACGTCAGGCAGATAAACAGGTTAAATAACCGCCCAGGTGACGGCAGCGTCATGTCATTTATTCAAACCAGGCAAGGCACTCTGTTAGTCGGCACATGGAATGATGGCTTCTACGAATTCGATAAGAATTATAATATGATCCCTTTAGGTATTCGCGGTATCATAGGAAATCCATATCCCTGGTGCATGTCTTTGTCACGAGATAGCAACACGATCTGGATGGGCGTTCAGCCAGGCATTTACGCCATCAACCAGGCAACACGTACGGCGGTCTATCACAATCCTCCTGCGATACAAAACAAAACAGTCAGGCAAATCGTCGAAGACAAATACGGTAATCTTTGGATGGGCACACAAAGCCTTGGAGTTTTTAAATGGAATGCGACAAAAGGGAGGAGAAAATTTGATGATGGCGTTTCACAGTTCAAAGGTGTGCCGGCGACCCTGGTAACAAGAATAACGATCGATAAAACAGGCTACGTATGGATAGCAACGTCGTCATCCGGGATATACGTGATCGATCCCGCTGTTGACAAAGTGATGTTGCATTTTGGCACGGAGGAGCCGCCGGAACGAAAGCTCACATGGAATGGAACAGCGGGTGCTTTGCAATATGACGATACAACTATGATCATCGCCGCCAATGGCGTATACCTTTACAATACGCGGCAGCAAAGAATTACAAGCTATGTTAAGCTACCCGAAACTATTCCCGCCATAATCGCCGCGATGGAAAAAGACAAGAATGGCTATGTGTGGATCTCTACAACTAACGGAATACTGCGACTAAATCCAAGGAATAAAATTTTTATTCAATTCGACCGGACTGACGGTATCGTTAACGATTATTTTATTCTTGCAGCTTCGTATGTATTACCTGACGGAAGAATTATGTTCGGTGCCGATAATCAATTTGTAGTCTTTGATCCGGAAATGGTGCGGATCAATTTACCTGCACCTGATGTAACGATCACTGGTTTTAAATTAACAAACAAGTCGTTGCTGATTGATTCGTTGTTAAAGAAAGACCGCGTTGAACTCGGACCAGACAACAATTCCATTACCATAGAATTTTCCGGTCTTAGCTATAGCGGAACTTATAATATCGATTACCAATTGGAAGGAATGGATAAAACATGGATGAGGTCAGACAAGACAAACCAAGCGGTCTATTCATATTTACCACCGGGCAGATACACGTTCCTTGCAAAGACCTCAGATGCAGAAGGTCACCCTTCAAAACACATCACGAGGTTAATTATAAATGTGCGACCACCCTTTTGGAGAACGTGGTGGTTCCTTGGTTTATCTGTTTTTGCTGTGGTTGGTTTATTGTTCTGGCTCGATAAGTTGCGTATGCAAAAAATAAGAGCAACCGAAAGTATCAGGACAAGAATTGCGACGAGTCTTACCGAAGACATGAGCAACTCATTAAGCAGCATTAATATTTCCAGCGAACTTGCGAAAACAAAAGTTGATACAGATAAAGAAAGAACAAAGGAATACATCGCGCAGATCAGTGACACGAGTAACAGGATGGTGCAGGCCATGTACGATATGGTCTGGAGCATCGATCCGAAAAACGACACGATGTTCGATACAATTGAGCGAATGAAAAGTTTTGCGGTGGAAACCGAGAATCTTCACAACGTAGATATTTTGTTCGACATTGAAGAAGAAGCAGCAGATCTGAAACTTGACATGGCTAATCGTTATGAACTGTTGTCTGTCTTTAAGGAAGCTATTTCCAATATTGTAAAACATTCAGACGCAAGAAATGTACAGGTAAGTTTACGGCTAAAAAATTCAAGGTTTTACATGCTTGTTGAAGATGATGGTAAAGGATTCGACCCGGGAAAAGCGATCATGGGAAGAGGAATAAATGATATGAAACGAAGAGCCGAAGCGATCAAAGCCTCTCTTTATATAGAGTCTGAAAAAAATACCGGAACGGTTGTGAAGTTGGAAATGCCTGTTTGAGCTAGTGGGAAGTGGCTAGTGGCAAGTGGGTTACCTACTAGTTACTAGCCACTAGCTACTCACCACTCACCATCCACTTACTTGCCCATCCACTGTTTAAACTCAGTTACTTTTTCGCGGCTGACAATGGATTCCTTATCCACAGCGGGTTTCAGATGCAGTAATAAACGATTTCCAAAATAGTCATGTATCTGGTCAATGCTATTAATGGATACATAAAATGACCGGCTGATGCGAAAATATCTTGAAGGGTCGAGCATGTCTTCCAATTCATCCATAGTATAGTCAACTACGAATTTCCTGTTATCATAAGTTTTAAAAAAGTTCAATCGTCCGTCACTATAGAAATAAGCGATCTCGTCAACATCGACACTTACAAGTTTCTGAGCGTGTTTTACAAGAAACCGTTTCCGGAACTCTTTGGGTTGAAATTTTGATTGCAACTCTTTCACAAGTCCTTCAAGATTCAAAGACACAGAACCATTTTGTCCTGCATACATTGATTTCAGGTTTTGCAATTTGTCCAATGCAGCCTTCAGGTCTTCTTTCTGAACTGGCTTTAGCAAATAGTCGATGCTATTCACTTTAAAAGCTCTTAATGCGTATTCATCGTATGAAGTTGTGAAGATGACGGTACTTTTCACATCTACTTTGTCAAAGATCTCAAAGCTCTGCCCATCGCAAAGCTCTATATCCATCAGGATGAGATCAGGAGTAGGGTTATTCTGCAGCCAGTTTACCGAAGCGCGAATGCTTTCGGCTACCCCGACCACTTCAGCTGTATTGTCAACGGACTCCAGCGTTTTGCGCAGCTTTTTTACTGCGAGTTCTTCGTCTTCAACAATAAATACTTTCATAATAAATGTCCCTCATCCCCTAAAGGGATTTTTGCGAAATCATTTCAATGTAAATTACTTGATCGCCACGAATCTTCATATTGTGTTCTACCTCGTCTGTTTCGGTACCTGTATGAATTGCGGATTTTAACATGCGAATTGTTCTACGGTTGAATCAATGGCACAACAACGGCAAACTCTTTTCCATCATCCCGGATGCTTATTTCTTCTTTTTTCATCAGGCGGTACTTATTGACAATGTTAGCCAGGCCGATCTTATTAGAGGCAACCATTCTATCCTTTCTTTGAAGATTATTGCTCACTATTAATCTCCCGCTATTGGTGGTCATGATCAGGATTTTCAATGGACTACCCTTTAATATCATGTTATGCTTTACTGCATTTTCCACCAACATCTGTAATGTAAGTGGCGGCAATTGGTAGTTCATATAATGATCGTCGATCTGCGTCTCCATACACACGCCATCACCATACCTGGTTTTTAGCATGTGAAAATAAGATTGAATAAACTGCATCTCAGAATCCAGCGTGGTCAAACCTTCTTCATTTGTCCTTAATAAATATCTATACACCTTACTCATCTCGTCAAGAAATTTCTCTGCCTTTTGTGGATCTTCGTTGATCAGCGAGGACAAAGAATTCAAACTGTTGAATAAAAAGTGAGGATTTACCTGGTCTTTTAATCCCTCAAGCTGACTTTGCAAATTCTCTTTCTTTAAGTTCTCTGCTTCATCTACCGTTTGTCGCCATTTATCATAGAAAGCAGCCCCTTCGTTCAAACTTGTCGCCAGGATATTACAAAAGATACCTATGATCAGGCACCATGCATATTGATTTGGATTCAGTTGATAGCCCAGGAAACCTATATAATCATAGCCCCAGAAAATAATGCTTATAGCAGCGGTCATGATGGCTACATAAACAACAAGCCCGATCGATATCCTCTTGAAGGTTTGGCTGTATTTAGGATAACGATTACTCAATACACTAGCGATCATACCGCAACTTACATAGGTAAGCAAAATGATGGCGAACGTAAGAATGGTGGCCAGCAGGAAATTCTTAATACTGGAAAAGTAATTACGGCCAAACATCACATAATTCAACGCGAATGCGAAGGGGGGTAAAAAGATCGCAGCGATCAACCCTTCTTTTCTTGAATATGAAAATGGTCGTATGTCCGCGCCAGTTTCGCTCATGCTTCTATGTAAGTTAACAGTTCGACGACAAATAAACGGCTGCCTCCCTACGAATTGTGATTTTTCGGTATGAATTGTTGTTTTTCGGGGATGAATTGAGAAGTCAATTCAAAAGTGATTCTTGACAGGCTGAACTCCAAGAAAAACGTTTTTCTATCTCCTATTCTCATCATTTCAACGTTATCTCCGGCATAAAAACCTGCATACTAAACGCGGGGATTTCATTCGTCACCCTTGCGTTTCAATTCATCCAAAGAACCATTCAATTCATTACCATCATACTTTCTCCGCGCTGTAACCTGGGCCATCTTTGTGTCGTCATATTTATTAACACCTAAAAATTAAAAAAATGGAAAAATTAAAATTCACGATCAGGTTCATAGTAACCCTGGCTGCAATTCCGGTGATCATGTTCACCGAATTGACAAGAACTGAAAAAGGAACAACAGAGCAAAAACACGAAATGGAAAAAGTTTCAGTAGAAACGCACCAACCTGTTACGCTCAGTTATGCCTCTTTCTTTTTGCAAGCGGTACATTTCTGAGCAAGTACCGCTTGCTTCTTCAATTCCTGTGACAGAATCAAAGGTCAAAAAGTTCTTTAGCGTTTGCTGTCGTTATCTCAGCAATCTGTTCGACGGTCACTTTCTTTATTCCAGCTAATTTTTCCGCCACATATTTCAAGTAACTGCATTCATTTCGTTTGCCCCTGAAAGGAACAGGTGCCAGGTAAGGCGAGTCTGTTTCTAAAACGATATGATCAAGATTCATTTGATCCATTACAATATCAACTCCTGATTTCTTAAAGGTGAGCACTCCGCCAATTCCTAGATAGAAGTTAAGATCGGTGATCTTAAGGGCTTGCTCAAGGGAACCAGAGAAGCAATGAAATACTCCTTTCAATTTTCCCTTTTGATTTTTTTGGACAAGTTCAATACACTCATCGGTCGAATTGCGTGAATGAATCACAACTGGAATGTCGTAGTGCAGGGCCAATTCAATTTGTCTTTCAAATACCTGGTATTGTTGTTTCGTAAATGTCAAATCCCAATAAAAATCAAGACCCGTTTCTCCCACTGCCACAAACCGCCTTTTCTCGAAATGCTGTTCTATCACCGCTAATTCATCAATATAATTCTCTTTCACTGAGCAAGGGTGAAGACCCATCATACTTACACATTTACCCGGAAATTCTTTTTCAAGATCGAGCATTTGCACGTGAGTGGATATATCGATTGCAGGCATAAGCATTTTTGTAATACCTTCATACTCAGCGCGACTAAGCATGGCTTGACGGTCAGTATCAAATTCTGAAGAATAAATATGACAATGGGTATCTATCAGGTTCATAATCAGGCAAAACTCATAAAAAAATCGTAAGAAACAGTTAAACTTTTTTCAATAATTCTCATCTTAATACCATTTAGGTACTGTTACAAAAACTACGTTTATGAAGTTTCTGAGAAACCGGACCCAACTTTTACTTTCATTGTCTCTATTCATTATTGTTACTGTTTTTTCATGCAAAAAAGAAACGAGCGACACATTGAACGACCAGGACGAGGCGGCAGCAAACATATCAGCTACCGAATCGAATGCCGAAGCTGAAGATGTTTTCAATGGGGTTTTTGATGATGTGCTGGGAGTAAATGCCAATGTGGGAATGGGTGGTACCGGTATTTTTGGCCGGAACGCCGGAGCTAATTCCGCCATGAGTTATCCGGATGGTCGGATCGACAATGCCAACCTTCTCCCACCCTGCCTTAATATTATAGTAGCGCAACAAACATCTGACCCTTTTCCTGTGACGATAACTTTTGATTTTGGAAGTACGGGATGTGCAGCAAATGACGGGCACTGGCGAAAAGGAAAGATCATTGTTGATTATTCCAACCGTATATTGATTCCCGGCGCGACTGCCTCCGTAAAATTTGAAGATTTCCAGATAGACAGTATCGTTATCGACAATTCGACAACTTACACCATTATCAATACTGGTACACAGGACAGTCTGCAATTTACTGTTGATGCAAATGCAAAACTATCGAAACCCAATGGAAACTACAGCGAGTGGTATAGCCATAAAATAACTTCCCGCACGGAATGTAATCTCACAACTACTCCTCTCGATGACGTATTTAAAATTGAAGGAAAAGCGTCGGGGAAAACAAAAAGAAATGACCTGATCGTAGCCTGGAAAGCTGAGATCACCGATCCCTTTATTAAAGGGTTTACCTGCCGATGGATATCCCAGGGAGTGATAAAAACCGGACGGGAAAATCTCTCATCAAACTCGCAATGGTTTGGGATTCTGGACTATGGGGGCGGAAATTGCGACAATCGTGCAAGTCTGACCATCAATGGTATTAAGTATGAAATTACTTTGAGATAATTAAAAAATAATTATACCTTTAAATCAGTTTTCATAGGGTACGGATTAAAAACGGGCCAGGGTTTCTACCCAGGCCCTAACTTTTTCATAGCGCATAAATTCAATTCTATCGGAAGTTTTTGATCCTAATTTGTTTCCAACGACAAAAATTTGAAACCTTTTTCAGAAAAATGACGGAGAACTTTTGGAAGTGCATATTGTACTTTCTGAAATGCTTTTTTGCTGTCATGAAAAACAACAATCGAACCTGGCGATGCCTTTAAGATCACAAATTGCAAACTCTGTTCGTTTGTGACTCTTTCATCAAAATCTGCACTTAGCACATCCCACATGATGATCTTCGGTTTTCTTCCCTTCATCGCTGCACGTAAATGTCTTGCCTGGAACAATGTGATCTTGCCATAAGGCGGTCGAAATAAATTTGAATCGATATAATTTGTCGCTTCTGAAATGTCACTCATGTAAACATGATTGGAAGTCTTCCACCCGTTAAGATGGTTTTGCGTATGATTGCCTACACTGTGGCCTTCATTTAATATCTGCTTGTAGATATCCGGATAAGCAAGGACGTTTTTGCCGAGACAAAAAAACGTTGCGAGTGCATTGTAACTTTTTAATTCTTTTAAAACAAATGGCGTAATGTCGGGATGCGGCCCGTCATCAAAAGTGAGATAGATGATCTTTTCTTTTGTAGGAATACTCCAGGTATAAGAGGAATAAATCTTTTTTAACCACCAGGGAGTTTTTACAAAATATCTCATTGAAGGCACAAGGTACAAGAAAGAAGGAACTAGCAACAGCTGCAAGCCACAAGCTCCAAGCTACATGCCCATTTAGTCCGGTGGTCTTGAACCTTGCGCCTTCACGCTTTCAGCTTGATGCTTGCGGCTTGCAGCATATCTTTGCAAGCTTATGAAGAGAGTTCGTGTTCGTTTTGCACCAAGCCCAACTGGCGGTTTACATTTAGGCGGTATCAGAACAGTGTTATACAATTATCTATTTGCACGTCAGCATAACGGCGATTTCGTTTTACGTATTGAAGACACAGATCAAACGCGGTACGTGCCCGGTGCGGAAGAATACATTTTTGATTGCCTTGACTGGTGTGGCCTTAAACCCGACGAAAGTCCCTTGAGTGGCGGAGAATATGGGCCATATAGGCAAAGTGAGCGAAAGGAAATGTACAGGCAATATGCAGAGCAGTTAATAAAAGATGGCTTTGCATACTATGCATTTGACACGCCGGAGGAATTGGAAAAAATGCGGCAAGATTTCAAAACCGAGCAGAATCCATCGCCACAGTATGATCACAGCGTTCGTTTGAAGATGAAAAATTCATTAACACTCGAAGAATCTGAGGTAAAAAAATTACTGGCTGCAGATACAAGGCATGTTATCAGAATTAAAGTGCCGGAAAATGAGAACATTTCATTTAATGACCTTATCCGTGGCGAAGTGCACTTTAACACAGGTATCGTAGACGATAAAGTTCTGTTGAAAGGAGATGGAATGCCTACCTATCATCTCGCCGTTGTCGTTGACGATTACCTTATGAAGATCACTCATGCCTTTCGCGGTGAAGAATGGTTGCCCAGCGCACCTGTTCATCTGTTACTTTGGAAATACCTTGGCTGGCAAAAGGAGATGCCACAATGGGCACACTTACCATTGATACTCGGACCAAATGGCAAGCTGAGCAAACGTGATGCATTAAAATATGGCTTTCCTGTTTTTGCTACAAATTGGACCGATCCCAAAACCGGAGAGCTGACCGAAGGTTTTAGAGAAAAAGGATTTTTGCCGGAAGCTTTTATTAATTTTCTTGCATTGCTTGGTTGGAATGATGGCACCGAACAGGAAATTTTTACCATTGCGGAATTGATACAAAAATTTTCAATTGAGAGGGTGCATAGCGGGGGAGCGAAGTTTGATTACGAGAAGGCAAAATGGTTCGATCGCGAATGGATAAAGCGGTTGCCCGTTGCCAGTTACCAAGGGCAGGTTAAAGATATCTTTGAAAAGCGTGGGATCATTATTAATGACGATGGGAAACTTTTAGAGATATTAGAACTCGTAAAGGAGCGCTGCACGCTGCTTACTGATTTTTATGACCAGTCTCATTTCTTCTTCAGGGCTCCTCTTGAATATGATTTGAATGCAGTAAAGCCAAAATGGAATGAAGGCAAGAAAAGATTTTTCCAATCATTTATTGAAGAGATCCAGGCCACGGATATTTGGGAATCCGCATTTATTGAAGATGGCTTTAAAAAACTTGCAATGATGCAGGATATTAAATCCGGCGAATTGCAATTACCTTTTCGTATTATGCTGGTAGGTGGAAAATTTGGCCCGCCGGTTTTTGATATTGCTTCTGTACTGGGAAAGGGAGAGACTATCCAACGAATTCAAAAAGCCCTGGCTGCTTTCGCTTAACCCTGTTTTTGTATCAAGTCCATTATAGTGACAAACCTTGCTTTACCGAGATCTTCGATCATTTTCATATCTGAACTGTCAAGCAATGACAGTCCTGTTGTGTTCTGCGTAACATGCTCCGGTGTTCGTATGCCGGGAATAATTGTTGAAACTCCGGGATAACTTAACACATAACTCAATGCAAGTTGCGTTTTTGTGACATCATACTTTTTACACAATTCCCAAACAGGTTTCAACGCCTCATTTGAATTTGAGATCACTTCTCTTGTTAGCCTGTTATGCCGATGATCGTTTACAGGAAATGCTGAGCTACTACTAAATTTTCCTGTTAGCAAACCAAACTGGAGTGGCATTCGTGCGATGACGCCATAACCTCTTTTATTTGCTTTTTCAAGAACAGGCAATGCTCGTTGGTTGAGAATGTTTAACACCAGTTGAAATCCCCGTCCGACCAGGTCATCCGGACGGGCGTTTGCCAAAGCGTACTGCATTAAAAAATCAGCTTCGGGAAATGGGTCAAATGTATTTAAAGATAAACCCCAGTAACGAATCTTTCCTTGCTTTTGTAATTCTTGCATTGCCTCGATACATTCACCATTTTGCAGGTGATCGAGTCTCGCAGAATGCAGTTGATAGTAATCGATCCTTTCCCGTTTTAGTCTTGTTAAACTTTGTTCGCACGCTGTAAGAATATATTCTTTGGAGTAATCAATCGTGAACTGATTGTTTCTTGCAACGTTGCCTACTTTAGTCGCGACAACAATCTCACGATCGTTCCCAATTGTTTCCCCGATAATTTCTTCGGAGTGTCCCAGGCCATAAATATCAGCTGTATCAAAAAAATTAATACCGGCATTCAATGCTGTCCGGATGGCTTGCTTTGAAACAGCATCGTCTGCGTCGCCCCATCCAATAGATGTGTTACCGATCATTGCACCGCCACCGATGGCCCACGCGCCAAAACCAATTTCGCTGACAACTAATTCAGTATCACCAAATTTTCGGTATTTCATGATATGAATTTATTAAATCAAAACTATTTTCGGTAAATGAAACAAGCCAGGGCCTACTGGCCACTTATAATTTTCCTGGCAGTAGTTAAGTTTTCATTGCCATTTATTCTGCAGTCGCCGGTTTATGAACCACATCGGGATGAACTTCTCTATTTAGCGGAAGGCCGTTATGTTGCCCTGGGGTTTATGGAAGTGCCTCCGATGCTATCCGTTTTCGCATGGTTAACGAATCTTTTTGGAAGTACACTGTTCTGGATAAAATTTTGGCCATCATTATTCGGTGCAGTTACGCTTGTTTTTACCTGCCTGACCGCGGCTGAATTTGGCGGAAAAATTTTTGCGCAATTAATTGCGGGGTTAGGAATTATGAGCGGCGCTTATCTGCGCATGCATTTCTTATTTCAGCCCAACGCACTTGAAATTTTCTTTTGGACACTCTCAATTTATTTTCTTGTCCGGTTTATCAAAACCAACGGCACGAAATTTTTGTACGGCTTTGTATTCAGCCTTGTTTTAAGTTGGTGGAGCAAATACACCGTAGCTTTTTTTGCAGCCGGCGTCGTGATCGGCCTGCTGTTGTCGAAGTATCGTTATTTATTTCTCCGGAAAAAAATTTATACGGCCATCGTTCTCGGCTTACTTCTCATCCTTCCAAATGTTTGGTGGCAATATGATAATGGATGGCCACTGATTTTTCATATGAGAGAATTACAGGAGACACAATTGAAACATTTGAATCCGATCGGTTTTCTCGCTGATCAATTGTTGTACCTGGTTCCCGTTTTATTTGTCTGGATCGGGGGTTTGATCTGGTTGTTTAAACAAAAGGAATGGAGATTCCTGGGTTGGGCTTATTTTTTTATAATTGCCTTACTTGTTCTCGGCCGCGGGAAAAGTTATTACTCTATGGGCATTTATCCTATGTTGCTGGGTGCGGGCGGTGTTGCTCTGGAGCAAGTAACCGACACAAGAAAATGGTTGCGTGTTTTACTTATTCTCTTTATCCTCATTGTAAATCTTGCATTGATTCCCACCCTTTTGCCAATTTGGGAGCCACAGAAACTTGCCGCGTTTTATAAAAAATATAGACTTGAAAAAACAGGCTTACTCAAATGGGAGGACCAGCAAGATCACCCTTTGCCGCAGGATTTCTCTGATATGCTTGGTTGGGAAGAAATGGCACAAAAAGTTGCAAAAGCTTACAATCTACTTTCGCCACAAGAGAAAAAAGATGTATTTATCTTTTGCAATAACTACGGCATGGCGGGCGCAGTAAATTATTATGCGCCAAAGTATCACTTGCCGGCGGCTTACAGCGATAATGCCAGTTTTTTGTACTGGCTGCCGCTCAATAAAAACATAACAGATATGATTTTGGTTACGAATGATCCGAACGAACAGCAGCACGATTGGGCAAAGGGTTTTCAACAAATAATAAAATTAGACAGTATTACTAATTCCTATGCGCGTGAACGTGGTGATTACATCTATCTTTTTAAAGGTGCTGATGACAACTTCAATCGCTTCTTCAAAGAAAAAATTGAAAAAGACAGAGCAGCATTCAAGTAATTGTCGCCGCGAGCAAACTCAAATTCTTACTTTTGATCATTGTATGAATTGTAAATGAACCGGGAATTGAAAAGGCCTATTCGTGTTTTAGTTGCAAAAGTTGGATTGGACGGTCATGACCGTGGAGCAAAAGTAATTGCTACCGCACTCCGTGATGCGGGCATGGAAGTGATCTATACAGGTCTTCGCCAGACTCCTGAAATGGTAGTGAATGCTGCATTACAGGAAGATGTAGATGCTATTGGCATTAGCAGCTTATCCGGTGCACACATGACCGTATTTCCAAAAGTTCTGCAATTGATGAAGGAAAAGGAAATGAATGATGTACTTCTTACAGGCGGGGGTATTATACCGGAAGACGACATGAACAAATTGCGATCAATGGGTGTTGGAACCTTATTTGCCCCCGGAGCGCCGACTTCTGAGATCGCTGGTTATATCAAAGATTGGGTAAAACAAAACCGGAATTTTTGAATTTACAGATGAAAAGAGAAATAAAAGTGGTGCCCTACGAATTCCTGGAGGAAGTTAAACTCCGTTCAACACGACCAAAAGATCAGTGAGATATTGCACGCCTTGAAGAGTTACAGAATTCAAAAAATAAAAAATGAGCTATCAAACCTTAATCTGCGAAATTGAAAACGGTATTTGCACCATTACCATCAACCGCCCCGACAAATTGAACGCATTAAACAAAGAAGTTTTCAATGATCTTGATGCGGCGATCGATGAGGTTTATAAAAATCCTGAAATAAGATCAGCTATCATAACTGGTGCAGGCAATAAATCATTTGTTGCCGGTGCAGACATTAGCGAGTTTTTAGAACTGGACACGTCACAAGCGGCTGGACTTTCATCCCGTGGCCAAAAAGTGTTTGATAAAATTGAAAACTCTCCGAAACCACTTGTGGCAGCAGTAAATGGTTTTGCTTTGGGTGGCGGTTGTGAATTAGCACTTTCCTGTCATTTCATCTATGCAAGTGAGAATGCAAAATTTGGTCAGCCCGAAGTAAATCTTGGATTGATACCGGGTTATGGAGGCACACAGCGATTAACACAATTGGTAGGAAGAAACCTGGCGATGGAATTATTAATGAGTGGAAATATGATCTCTGCAAGAGAAGCAATGGATTATGGAGTGGTCAATAAAGTATTATCGTCAGAAGAACTACTGCCAAAGACAAAAGAAATTCTTTCACTCATTCAAAGCAAAGCACCCATTGCTGTTTCAAAAGTGATTGAATGCGTAAATAATTTTGATCATACACAGCAGGGATATGACCTTGAGATAAAAAGATTCGGTGAATGCTTTGGCACGGAAGATGCAAAGGAAGGTGCATCTGCGTTTCTGGAAAAAAGAAAGCCAAACTTCAAAGGCAGGTAGTGTCGGACGTCCTGAATGGAGCCTGGCACTTATTTTCTAAAACAACAAGCCAGTTTTTCATAACTATTTTTCAATTAAGTCTTCAGGGATCAAACATTCGGATACGCTCACTTCGGGCACTAACGCGCCTTTATAGTTTTCAATGACTAAATAAAGACGCTTAAGCACTCGTGTTGAAAAACTAATTATTCTTTTACTGCCGATTGTTGTTCCTCTCAATTCTTCTGAATTATTATTGCTGTCGACCACGCGGATCCGAAATCGACTCACTTTTTGTCCGCGATTGAGTGACTCCTTTAACACTATGCAATTCGCTCTCATGAGATTCTCAAAATTGATCACGGTGTTCTCACTATTGCATTGAACATAGACTTTGTTGAAACTTTGATCTCTCAATTTCTTGAAGTCTATCAATGCTGCAGAATCCTGACCACCGATACGCCCTTTTCTGTCAGGAGGTACATTTAATAACAAGTTCGCACCACGGCCAACGGATTTCATATAAAGTTGAAATAATTGTTCAGGAGACTTGACTTTATCATCTTCCTGTTCATGATAAAACCATCCGGGGCGAATGCTTACGTCACATTCAGCGGGTATCCAATTCTTACCGAATTCATTTCCGTGATTCAGAGTGTCAATAGGTGGTGCACCCGCGCCGGGTGTAAATCCGGCCGTGTCCAAATAATTCCAATTCGTTTCACCGGCAATTCCTTTTTCATTTCCACACCAACGAATATCAGGACCCACGTCACTAAAAATAACTGTGCCCGGAGAGAGTTTGCGAACTGTCTTTTTGAAGCGATCCCAGTCATACACCTGTTTCTTGCCATTCGGTCCTTCCCCATTCGCTCCGTCCCACCACAACTCCCAAATAGGTCCATAGTTTGTAAAGATCTCTTTCATCATGTCTACAAATACGTCATTGTATGCAGGTGTTCCATATTTTGGATGATTGCGATCCCAGGGAGAAATATAGACTCCGAATTTCAATCCGTATTCCTGGCAGGCCGCAGATAACTCTTTCAAAAGGTCGCCCTTTCCATTCTTCCATTTGCTTTCACGAACAGTGTGCGTGGAATATTTACTCGGCCATAAACAGAAACCATCATGATGTTTTGCTGTAATGATTATGCCTTTTGCGCCGGCTGCTTTTGCAATGCGGCACCATTGGCGGCAATCTAAATTGGTTGGATTAAAAATATTTTCGGGTTCGGCTCCTTCGCCCCACTCTTTGTCAGTAAATGTATTGGGTCCAAAATGTGCGAAGAGATAAAATTCCATCTCATGCCACGCCAGTTGTTGTCTTGTCGGAAGAGGGATCGGGAAAGTCCTTGTTTGTGAAAATCCAAATGAGGAAATAAAGAGAGCCAGTGGAAGCAAACATTTCATTGTTTATTGTTTTGTCTTAGGTGGTTTTACTTCGATCGTATCAGTAGGCAAAAATGGAACTGTATACCCACCTGAGTCTATTAAAGTTTTTGGAAACGCTTTCTTCAGATCACTCCACTCTGATCTTTTAACACCAGTTTGATAAAGGTAAATGGATTGCAGGCTTTTTAGACCTTTTAATTGTAAAACACCCTTTTCTGTTATTTTGGTACCAACTAAATTAAGATACCTGAGATTTTCTAATACTGCCAGACTTGCCAACCCTTTGTCTGTGATCTTTGTGTGGTCTAATTGCAGTCTCCTCAAATTCTTAAATTGAGAGACCACCAGTAGGGCAGAATCTGTGATCGAAGAGCTGCCAAGTTTTAGCTCGATCAGCTGTTCTTTTAATGGCAATAATAATTGGACCGTCTTATTGCCCGCATCGGGCGCAGTCACAAAATTGGCTGTTAAGTAGTTTGTATTTTGAGCCACGGGTTCAACGACCACACCGATATCTTTTAATTTCTTTATTGCCTCATCATTTGCTTTCGCTACCGGCTTGACAGGAATGTCCGGAACAATGATCCTTTTCCGCTGCACATTCTGTAATGCCAGCAGCGTAGGCTTTAGTTCTTCAGGCTGATCCAATTGTTTTATCTTTTTATCAAATGGTGCACCCGATGCTATCCACCAATGTATCAGCGCTATTTCCTGCTCGGTAGGTTGAGGTTTTTCTTTTGGCGGCATATGGTCATCGTCTTCACGCGGCAAAGACAGCCTTTTTACCATCTCACTCTTTTCAGCGTTGCCAGGTATGATCACAGGTCCGTCCTTACCTCCTTTCATTAATCTTAAACTATCGTCCATCCTCAATTTTCCTTTCTGTTTATTTTTTCCATGGCATGAATAACATTTCGTTTGCAACACCGGTTGGATAATGTCTGAATAGACCATCGCTTCCTGGACATTGGGAATCGGTTTTCTTTGGGCAACTGTGTCAGATGACAGAGTCCATGATCTCGTGAGATAGTCTGAACCATGCGTCAACGACCCGCCTAAATGTCCTGTAATGATGATAAGGGCAACTAATAAAATGCTGATCGAAGCTCGTGTTTTAAATGATGCAGCTTTGCTGTGATAATAAAACATCACGATACTTACCGCAGCGACACTGATCCCAAACCATTGGTGAGTGATCACAAGGCCTTCATCATAATCGCCACTGAATGACAATAAATAACCCGTCACTGCGGAGAGGATGGCACATATCATTCCGATCAACAACGCAACGTGCGTTGCAGTATGCAACGAAGAAAACTTCGGTCTTCTCTCCAGCCATTGAAATACGCAGGCGAGCAACAAAATACCAATAGGCAGATGGACGAGTACAACGTGGAAGTGGCCGAGAGATTCTAGCATAGATTTGCTGCAAGCTTTATGCTGTAAGCTACAAGCTTACGGATTAAGTTTGTTGGAAGCCGGTTAACATTTTCTGTTCAGCTGTAATTTGGGTTTTCAACTCTTGTAATAATTGCTGATCACCTTTATGTAATTTCTCTGCAATCATAATTTGAGTCTCCAGTTCAAATGCGGAGCCAAGGGAAATTTCAATGAACCTTGAATAATCTTTCTCACTTTTTCTGCTGCTGCCTTCCGCAATATTTGAGGGAATGGAGACACTTGCTCTTGTCATTTGTTGGACAATAGCAAACTTATCTTCTTTAGGAAATGTCCCTGCAAGTTGATAGGTTTTTGTGGCAATATCATCCCTTTCTGCCAAATTTTAAGTTCTTTAAAATTTCTCATAATTATAGTTTGAATTTTAAGGATGAGGCTTACAGCCTGAAGCTTATAGCTTATAGCCTATAGCATCTAGCTTGCACCTACACATATCTTTTCCTCAGCAACCCCATCATGTGCACATTAATAGCCCATTGGTCAGCTAATGGCTGTTGCGTGTAAGGAAGCGTAGGCATATAGGTAGGAGGACCGAATTCGGTTAGTATTGTTATGCGATCGCCTTTTTGTTTTTTCAATTCAACTATTTTATCCCACCATGCAAAATGTGCTTTCACAGTTTCATCCCATTCGGGCGCCCTCGGATCGTTGACCTGTGGTCCTTCGGGATGACCAATGCGTGCATGAATATGATCAACGCGCTGTAAAGCGATATTTACCGTTTCTGGCTGGTCGTGTAGCAAGCTTTCACTCACATTGCACCAATGCGAAACGTCATACGTGATTCTCAGTTCCGGAATTCTATCAAAGTACTGCCTGGCAACAGGCGCAGCAAACAAGATCCTTGAGCGATGCGTTTCATGACAGATCTTTATTCCTGTCTCCTTTGCCAATTGAATTGTATGATCGATGAATGTTTTGTTTTGTTCATAAGAGAAATAATCTCTCCCCGAATGGCAATTAATATATAAAGGTCTTTGCACAGTATTTTTTGCAGCTGCGTCAACCATGTTCTTAAACGTATTGATATGCTGCTCATAGTTGCTTTCATGACCTGCCGTTAAAAAGCCAACTTCGAGATTATTTTTTTTCAGGGCTGCAAATAATGTATCCTGCTCTTTTTTTTCGCCGGGCCACCAAATTTCAATCCCATCGTAGCCATCCTTTTTAACTTTCGAACAATACTCATCGATCGTTCCTTCAAAGCCCCAATTGGTAGCTAAAATTTTTAATTCAAAATTCTTGTTCATGGTGAATGCAGGTTTATTCGTAGAGGAAAATGTGTCAAGAGATGAAAACAACAGGCCAGCTGTTGAAGAAGCGCCGAGCTCTAGAAAGTTTCTGCGGTTCAATATCTAATTTTTAGAATGACAACTTGATTGATTTGTATATTAGGTATTAGATATTTGGATATTAAAAAAGAATTTTTGGTTCAGTAATATCCGAATATCCCAATATCTAATATCACGAACCATTACGCCAGTATCTCTTCGATTACCTTCCCACCTACGTCCGTTAATCTGAACGGTCGTCCCTGGAACTGGTAAGTAAATTTTTCGTGATCAAATCCTAATTGATTCAAGACAGTCGCCTGTATATCGAATGAATCTACTTTACCACTAATTGCACTGTAGCCTATCTCGTCTGTTTCGCCATAGCTTCCACCTTTTTTAATTCCTGCACCCGCCATCCAGATCGTAAATGCTTCGGTATGATGATCTCTCCCTTTGAAAATATTTTGTTTGCCTTCGCGATTTTCCTGCATGGGAGTTCTGCCAAATTCTCCTCCCCATATAACTAATGTTTCTTCTAGCAATCCCCGTTGCTTCAGATCAAGAATCAAAGCAGTCATAGCCTTATCAACCTGCCGGCACTTATTAATGAGACCAACATCGATAGCAAGACTTGCATCTGTACCATGACTATCCCAGCCCCAATCAAACAATTGCACAAACCGAACGCCTTTCTCCACTAATTTTCTTGCAAGCAGAACATTATTTGCAAAACACGCCACATTTGGCTTTGTGCCATACATTTCATGTATATAATCCGGTTCATCATTTATGTTCATTACTTCAGGCACCGAGATCTGCATGCGGTAAGCCATTTCATATTGCGAGATACGTGAAAGAATTTCGGGGTCTTTGTATTCTTCGTATTCTTTTTTATTGATCGCATTAATCGCATCGATCGATGCTTTGCGAAGGTCACGATCCATGCCTTCCGGGTCTTTGATAAATAAAACGGGGTCGCCTTCTGATCTGCATTGTACTCCCTGGTAAACAGATGGCAAAAATCCACTGCCCCAAACGCTCTTGCCAGCATCAGGGAATTTTCCACCTGATGTCAAAACAACAAAGCCTGGCAAATTTTGATTTTCTGTTCCCAAACCATACGTCACCCATGATCCCATGCTGGGTCTTCCCAGTCGCGGTGAACCTGTATGAACAAGCAACTGTGCAGGTGCATGATTGAATTGATCAGTTGTTACCGCTTTCAAAAAACTTACTTCATCAACGATCGTTGAGAAATGTGGCAGATTCTCGCTCACCCAGGCGCGGCTCTTACCATGCTGGGCAAATTTTGCCTGCGGTCCCAACATCTTTGGAACACCCCGAATAAATGCAAAACGTTTTCCTTCGAGCAATGATTGAGGACAATCCTGTCCATCGAGTTTCATCAAGGCAGGCTTATAATCGAATAACTCCAGTTGCGACGGCGCACCCGCCATGTGCAGGTAGATCACTGCCTTCGCTTTGCCAGGAAATGGAGGAAGCTTTGGGGCCAATGGATGTGCAGGATCAAATAAAATACTTGAAGCGTCTGACGATCGTGAACGACATCCGATCAATGAACCCAGTGCCAGTGCGCCTAATCCCATTGCGCTTTCCTTCAAAAAATGTCTTCGTGTATGAAAATGAAGATGGGCATGATTAGCCTCTTCAATCAATTTCTGATTATGGAGATCTTTCTTTGTCATTAGTTCATTTCACCTGGTATTTTGAAATTTTGGAATTGGGAAATTTCGAAATTTCTCAATTGCACTTTTCCCAATGTCTTTTAATTCTTCGTGATCACTTCATCCAAATTCAATATTGCATTTGCAACCACTACCATAGCTGCCGTTTCGGGATTATTATGCTCATCATCTACTCCCACCATCTCGCAAGTCTTGTCTTTATCTTTCTTGAACTTTCGTAATGACTCATCGTGCAGCTTCACCAGCACAGATAATTTATCAGTTGATATCGATTTATATAAAGCCATTTCATACCCTTCGCTTATTTGCTGTTTTACATCTTTACCCATCCCCTGCATTCGATATGCAAAAGCTCTTGCCATGTCGATATAGGCGTCATCATTTAACGTCACCAGTGCCTGCAATGGTGTATTTGTGCGGATCCGCCTGGCAGTACAAACTTCCCTTGCAACGCCGTCAAATGTCATCATAGAAGGATACGGCGCTGTTCTTTTCCAATAGGTGTACAAAGCACGGCGATATTGTTCTTGGCCCTCACTCTTTACCCAATCTGCACCGTTCCAGGGCGATAACCAAATTCCTTTTGGCTGGTAGGGAAACACACTTGGGCCGTACATTTTTTCATATAACTGGCCGCTTATGCACAGTCCCTGGTCGCGCACTTGCTCTGCAGATAATCTTACTCTTGCACCGCGACCATACAATTTATTTGAAGGATCTTTTTCCAGCGATTCGGGTGTTAATTTTGAATCCTGCCTGTATGTTGCAGACATCACGATCTCCTTCAGCAATGTTTTTACACTCCATTTATAATCATTCATAAATGTCCACGACAGCCAGTCAAGTAGTTCCTGGTGAGTAGGTGGAATGCCCTGCGTTCCCAGGTCTTCCAATGTTTCAGCCAAACCATTTCCAAACAATTGTTCCCATACGCGATTCACCATTGTTCTTGCAGTTAAAGGATTTTCTTTGCTTGTTAGCCACATCGCCAGGCCAAGACGATTATTAGGAGCATTCTTTGGCAGGGGATTCAAAGCGTGTGGCACCGCAGCGGTAACCACATCTCCCTTTACAAGCCAGTTACCTCTTTCAAAAATATTTGTTGCACGATGCATGTCTGGCGGATTATCCATCATGATCGGTGTAGTTGGAACTTTCGCTGTCAGCAGTGACCAAAAGATCTTCTTATTTGCTTCATATCCTGGCTTGCCTTTACCAGGAAATTCCCGGGTAAAATAAAACCAATCCATTTGCTGGCCATTGTCAACTTCATTTTTCAAATGAGGATTATAGTAAGTGAAATAGATATCATGCACGCCACTGCCTAACGGTATTTGCGTCTCTACGATCTTCCAATTATTTGTTGTATCAGGTGTGATTGTTTGCAGTATAGGCCCATCAGGACTATCCAAATGGAGTGCCCAAACTCCATCCTTCAGCCAGCATATATACCGGTAGATAAACAAATTTCTATTTTCGAGATCAACATGTTTCAATCTTGCAACAGCATGATTCCGGAATATGAGAAATTTTGTGTCCGCTAATTCACTGTTGACGAATTGATCCGCTGTCAATGAATTAATAGTAGGCTCCCATGTTCGGAGAAATCGATTTATTTCATTTGCTTTTTCAGTTGACACACTCTCCTGTAACCATTCGGTCAATGAATTTAGTTTTTGCTGCATAGAGTCATTGAAATGTCTCAGCAAAGGATAATCATCTTCGGTATCCTCATCCCTCGTGTCATTGTAAAATGCCATGAATTTGTAATACTCATCATGAGTGAACGGATCGTAAGGATGAGTATGACATTGTACGCAGGCAAACGTGGTTCCCAATAGTGCCTGCCATGTTGTATTTACCCTATCGATGACAGCGGCCGTTCTGAATTCTTCGTTATCAGTTCCACCTTCATCATTTGTCATTGTATTCCGTTGAAAGGCGGTTGCCACGTACTGATCATCGGTCGGATTGGGCAACAGGTCACCCGCTATTTGTTCAGTTAAAAACTGATCATAAGGTTCATCTTTATTAAAAGCTTTGATGAGCCAGTCACGATAGCGCCATATGCTCCGGCTGTCGTCTCTTTCATATCCTTTCGTATCTGCATAGCGTGCAAGGTCAAGCCACAAAGCCGCCCATTTTTCGCCAAAGTGATTTGACGCCAGCAATGAATCAACTAGAGTTTCATATGCGCCTGGCGACTGGTCGTTCAGATATTGATCAGCAATTTTTTTTGAAGGCAACATGCCAATAAGGTCAAGGCTTGCCCTTCGAAGTAATGTGGGCTTGTCTGCTTCTGTAGGGGGCTTTAATTTTTCTTCATCAAGCTTCTTATAAATAAACCGGTCGATGTCATTTTTTACCCATCCGTTAGCCACCGGATCTGTTTTTACCTGTGGAACTTCAACAGGTTTCACTGCAACATAAGCCCAGTGATCTCCCCATTTTGCTCCCTGTTTGATCCATTTGCGCAAAATTTCAATTTCGTCTTTGCTTAACGGATCATGTTTATACGGCATTCGTTCATCAGGATCACTTATAGTCAACCGCCTGATCATTTCACTGTGATCCGGATCGCCCGGAATAATAGCTGGCTTACCCGATTTATTTTTTGCCAGCGCATCTACCCGGAACAATAAACTGAAATTAGATTTTCTCCTTACCCCGCCGTGACAGGCTATGCATTTTTTATTGAATATGGGCTTGACCTGTGTGTTAAAGTCAATTGTCTTTTCATGAGAACCGACAACGAAAAAAATGACGACCCCAATGATCGGGAGCAGCACAAAAATCATCTTCTTGGAAAGGAAGTTCATCCGCAATTGTTAGCTGTTAAAGTTACAATTATTCACGTTTCTGCAGTTAAAGAAATCCAGCGCAAACGTTAGTGTATACAGTTTTCTTCGATGAAGAATCATTTGCTGATTACCTTTGCATTTTAAAAAAATCTATTATGAAGTATCGAATAGAAAAGGATACAATGGGAGAGGTAAAGGTTCCAGAAAATGCTTATTATGGCGCACAGACTCAACGCAGCATTGATAATTTTAAGATCGCCCAGGACATTAACAGGATGCCCAAAGAGATAATTCATGCCTTTGCATATCTGAAAAAAGCAGCCGCCATCACCAATCTGGAAGCTGGTGTTTTACCAAAAGAAAAATCTGATCTTATCGGAAAAGTCTGTGATGAAATTCTGGAAGGGAAGCTCGATGAATATTTTCCTCTTGTTGTTTGGCAAACAGGAAGCGGAACGCAAAGCAACATGAATGTAAATGAGGTGATCGCTTACAGAGGTCATGTAATCAACGGAGGCCAGCTTAGCGACAAAGACAAATTTTTACATCCGAATGATGATGTCAACAAATCACAATCATCCAATGATACATTTCCGACGGCGATGCATATTGCTGCGTATAAAATTTTAATTGAAACAACAATACCAGGAATCGAAAAATTAAAAGATACGTTAGCTAAGAAGAGTAAGCAGTTCATGAAAGTGGTGAAAATTGGTCGCACCCATTTTATGGATGCAACGCCGCTCACACTTGGCCAGGAATTTAGTGGTTATGCGTCGCAGTTAGAACATGGACTGAGGGTTATAAAAAATGCGTTACCCCATTTAAGTGAACTGGCGCTTGGAGGAACTGCCGTTGGAACGGGAATTAATACCCCGACAAATTATTCGGAAAACGTTGCGAGGCACATTGCCTCATTAACAGGCTTGCCATTTGTAACTGCAGAAAATAAGTTTGAGGCATTAGCTGCGCACGATGCAATCGTTGAAGCGCATGGTGCATTAAAAACCGTTGCAGTGAGTTTAATGAAGATTGCTAACGATATTCGGATGCTTTCTTCCGGACCACGAAGTGGGATCGGGGAAATTCATATTCCCGACAATGAGCCGGGATCTTCCATCATGCCCGGCAAAGTAAATCCAACTCAATGTGAGGCATTAACAATGATCGCAGCGCAGGTAATGGGAAATGATGTAGCAATTAACATCGGTGGTGCTACAGGTCATTTCGAATTGAATGTTTTTAAACCGGTAATGATCTACAACTTCCTTCACAGTGCAAGATTAATTAGTGACGGCTGTGTTTCCTTTAATGATAAATGTGCCGTGGGCATTGAACCAATAGAAGGTAATATTAAAAAACATGTCGATAATTCGCTGATGCTTGTTACTGCCCTCAACACCAGGATCGGCTATTACAAAGCCGCTGAAATTGCGCAAAAGGCACTTAAGGAAGGAACCACTTTAAAGGAAATGGCCGTAAAACTCGGATACCTGACGCCTGAGCAATTTGATCAATGGGTAGTCCCCGCAAACATGGTGGGAAAAATCGGGAACTGATGCCGTAAACTTACGAGCAGCTTGCTAGGAGGAAACCAATAGCCTGCTTTTTAATCGTTAAAGATTTGTGCCTTACGGCATAATTTTTCTATTTTGTCGTTCCAATATCGTGTGAATTCCGAATTAAAAAAATCTGGTACTATGAAACTAAGTGTTAAGTCTGCGCCATACTTTCCGGCTTATTCATTAAAAGCATTGAATTCTTCGACAGCCGCTAAAGGCCGTAACAAACAGTTTTCACGAGTAATCAATCGGGTGAGGTCGTCGTCCGGGCATTCTTATTTAAAAACCACTTCCATTAACAAAATAACCATACCGACTCCCGTGCAACCGGGCGATAAGAATTGGTTCATTAGTTATGAATGAGAAACCTTGAGTAACAAAATAAAAAGAGGCTGCCTTTGGGTACTCTTTTTTATTGTATATGGAAACTCATTTTGGTTTTCATTTAAATTTTCCCCTTTTTTTCTTTCCTTATCACGTTGTTTTTCTCATGGTCTGCATCCGTTGAATAACGATATTTACAACCTCTTGTTTATGCATTTGCAGGCCGAATATTCCGACAGAGACTGGTACCATGAAAACTACCAACCACATAGCTGGCACTGACGATAGGCGCAAAGTAATCCTGGCAGACTGGGATAAGCTTGCATTTGGTAGACTGTGGGAAAAAATGGCTGGTTGGAAGGAGGGGAGGGGCCCACAGAGTGGGGCTGAATAATATCGAACTTTTCTGTACGTTTAGCCGGTTACAATTGAATGTGTAAATAAAAGAGTGCCGCTAGCAAGATAATTTCTGAATACAACAAGTTCATGTTATTGTAGACCGGTATAAACTGTTTGTCTTCCTCTACGATCCAAAACAGACTAATTCAATCAATTCTGTCTAGAATACCTGGGATCGTGTCAATTCCTGCATATAACTATTTGCACCTCCGGAATTATCAACAAAATCCAGTTTTATCAAACCGACATTCCGTGCATAATAGTTTGTGGAACTAAATGGCAGAGGGCTCCATGTTGTACCGTCGAATGAATATTCATATTCTTCAAGTACAACAATTGTGTTCTGATAGTCTGTACCCTGTATCGTAAGGATAACATCCTTTTGCTGAATTGTTTCTTTAAACCTTACACTGATTGGAACCGTTGAGCCGGAAGTCGTGTCCGTGTACGTGTCTGTAAAAACACCGGAGGTCCATGAAGTACCGGCGGCGACATTATCCTTGAGAAAAATATATTCACCCCAAAGTTCATGGTCAAGCGTAAAGAAAAATCCAACATCCAGGTATTGATAGTAATCACCGCCTGATTTCCTGAAATAGCCTAATGTATCAGCTGTTGAGCCGTCGTTATACATGAACACATTGTACGTATTTCCAAGTGCTGATTGGGTTTGAGAAATAACATTTTGAAACAATGTATCCATAGGATTACCATCGAATTGATAGCTCCAGTTACTGTTTGTCGTACGGGGAAAATAATCTATCGTTCCCCCAACAACTGTCAGAGGAAATGAACAAGTGGTTGTGCCAACTGTAACAGGAACCGTGAATGAGCCTTCCGCTGCTGGCGTACCACTTGCATTTAAAACAATAGCTTGTGCGCCTGGTCCGGAGAAAGTTCCGGAAGCAGCGAATGTAATGCCATTAACGGCTGTCGTAACAATCGAATATGTACCTACAGTCGTAACATCAACGTTTACCGTAGCTGTATTGGCTGAGGTTGTAGCGACGCCGACAGAATATGTGCCCTCTGTTGTGCCGGGAGCACAATTATTTGGTGATCCCTGCAATGAATACACTGCAGTCCCGCCACTACCACCAGCAAGAGTGATCACAGAAAACGTACACTGCGTGCTGTCATACGTAACCGTAAAAATATTTGTGCCCACGGTCTGCGGCGTTCCAGTTCCACGCAAACGAACTGTATTTTCGCCAGTGGCGGCAAATGAGCCCGCGGAATGGAAATAAAAACCATTGATCGTATCCGTACTGATCGTGAAGTCACCAACCTTGGTCACATCCACTTTTACATCCACATAATTTGAATCAGTCAACGTGGTGTCTACTTTGTAGAAACCGCCGACTATACTACCCAAACAATCACCGGTTGTACCCGATTGAAGCGAACCTGAGGACGGATTAGTTATGCCCTTTTCATAGCTGTGTTCCTTTTTACAGGCCATTACAAAGGTTGAGAGTAATGCCAGCCAAAGCAGGGGTTTCTGTGCTTTCATTTTGATACTTTAGGATAAATGCAAAATACCAATTTTATGGGAACCTCGATAGTGAATAATTTGAATGGGAACTACTTGAAAATCAGGAAACCTGCACTTTATCACTTACTTCCGTATTTGTCTCAACGGTAGAATGGACTGGAGTATTGCGATATCGTTTAAAAAACCGTTTCTGAAAAACTAAAAGGGTAATGACTCCGACCGAAATTGAAGCATCAGCAATATTAAATATTGGGCTGAAAAATTCGAACTCTTTCCCCCCCACAAACGGAAGCCATTGAGGGAAAGTAGATCTTACAATGGGAAAGTACAACATGTCAACGACGCTTCCGTGTAAGAAGGAGCTATATCCCGGAGTTGAAAAACCAGCTACGCCACTGTACCCGATAAAATCTTTAATGGCGGGATCATAATGCATACCCTTGTCAAAGAAGACCCCATAAAACATGCTGTCAATGAGATTCCCCAATGCACCGGCATAAATTAAGGCGGCGCAAACAATAAATCCTTTATGATAATTATTTTTTACAATACGACCGAGATACCACGTTCCAAATACGACTGCTCCCAACCTGAATAAAGTCAGAACAATCTTGCCAATTTCGTTTCCAAATTTCCAGCCCCATGCCATGCCTGAATTTTCAACGAAGTATAATTGAAACTTTGTGCCAATAACATCTGCTACATGGCCAGTGGGATAAGTCGTCTTGATCCATATCTTCAGTGCCTGGTCTATAATAATGATCAATACGATAATAAAAGCAACGTTTCGAAGCTTCACTGTTGAAATTTTGAAGGTCAAAGATAGGGAAACTCACTTGCTCATTCCGGTCGCAAAAGTCATTGTAATCTTAAAATTGATCGACTTCATTCTTCAAAATAGACTCTTTTCACCCGTTGTGAGACACCCGTCATTATTTCATAAGGGATAGTATTAGCCCATTCTGCAATTTGTTGGATCGATAATTGGCTTCCGAAAATTATTACTTCATCACCTTCGTGCACATCTGGAATGCCCGTTACATCCACCATTGTCATATCCATGCATACTGAACCAATAACAGGGACGAGTTGGTGATTGATTAGCATTTTTCCAACGCCGTTTCCTAACATCCGTGAGTAACCATCTGCATATCCAATGCGTATGGTAGCAATTACTGAATCCTGTTTTACGACGCCTTTCCGGTTGTAACTTACCGATTCGCCTTTTTTTAAATGTTTTAGTTGAGCAATCGTAGACTTCAGTGTGGCTACAGGTTGCAGCTCCAATGATTTTGTTTTTGCTGCATCTACGCCATACATTCCAATTCCTAATCGTACCATATCCATTTGTAATAAAGGATGTCGTATGATTGCCGCTGAATTGGCTATATGTTTAATAAATGAATACTCAAGGACCTTTTCCAGTTCATTGCTGCCTGTAATAAATTTCGCATGCTGCTGAAGTGTGAATTCATCTTCTGCCGGATCTTCACTACCCGCTAAATGAGAAAAAACAGTTCTCACTTTAAAACTATCTGTTTGATTTAGTACCCTGCCTAATTTTTTGATATCGCTTGTATCAAATCCAAGTCTGTTCATACCAGTTTCGATCTCGATATGAACAGGATATTGCTGTAATCCGACTCGTTTTAAATAGCGATCAAATTGATGCAATAACGCAAAAGAATAAATATCAGGTTCAAGATCGTTTTCAACGATGGCATCAAATGTTGTTTCTTCAGGGTTCATGATCATAACAGGGAGGTGAATGCCGGCCTTTCGCAACTCAACTCCTTCATCGGCATAAGCCACCCCCAGGTAATCCACTTTATGATACTGGAGAATACCGGCTATTTCAGCTCCGCCACTACCATAAGCAAATGCCTTCACCATTGCCATTACCTTCGTTGAGGGGTGTAGAAAATTTTGATATGCTTTTAAGTTATGAACAATGGCATTGAGATTTATTTCCAACACAGTCTGGTGAACCTTTTCTTCAAGTGCATGTGCAATTTTTTCGAACTCGAATATGCGGGCACCCTTGATCAAAATAGTTTCATCTTTAAATTGAGAGGAACGTAACTGCTGAAGAAATTCTTCTGTCGAATTATAAAACTGGTAGCTAACGTTGTTGGTGGTCTTTAGGCAACTTGAGATATTTTTCCCAATACCGATCACTTTGCTGGCGCGGTGTAAGCGCAGAAGGGAAGCAATTTCATCATATAATTTTTCGTCTGTCAATCCTGTTTGCAAGAAATCAGACAGGATCACTGTTCGCTTGCTGCCGGCAGCCTGTTGATCAAGGAAATTCAAGGCAATGGTTAGCGAGCTTAGATCAGCACTATAGCTATCATTAATTATTGAACATTGATTGATGGCTTTTTTCAATTCAAGTCGCATACTGACTGGTTGCAATTGCTGCATTCTCTCCTGGATCACCGACCGATCCATTCCTGCGACGAGCATAAGGCTGCAACAAGTAATGGCATTTTCAATCGAGGCTTCATCGATAAAAGGAATTGAAAACTGGAAAGATTCATGCCTGTAATTCAGAGTCACTTCAGTTTCAAAATCCTTACGACCGAGAGAAATGACTTGCAGATCGGAGGTTACATTTCTACCCCACAAGAAATTATTTATTTCGAGCCGCATCATCTGCCTGGTGATCCATGCATCGTCTCCTTTAGAGATCACTTTGCTGGCATGTGCAAAGAGTTTGAGCTTCTCTTTTAATTTTTCTTCCTTGTTTGGAAAATTCTCGCTATGCGCTTCACCAATATTCGTGAGAACGCCGATCGTGGGTTGAATGATCTTCTCTAGTTTTTCCATTTCTCCTGGCCTTGAGATCCCCGCTTCAAAAATGGCAAGCTCATGATGTGAATTCATTTGCCATATACTTAATGGAACTCCTATTTGGGAATTATAGCTTTTCGGACTGCGAACAATGTTGAAATTTTCATGAAGCAGCTGGTATAGCCACTCCTTTACGATAGTTTTTCCATTGCTCCCTGTAATGCCGATCACGGGTATATTGAATTGTTTTCTATGAAACCCGGCCAGGCGCCGCAGCGCTTCGAGAGCATCGTTTACTAAAATAAAATTGGCTTCCGGAAAATCAGCAACAGGTATCATCTCACTGATGATAAAATTCTGTATGCCCCTTTGATACAATTCAGAAATGAATTGATGACCGTCCCGGCGAGAACCTTTTAAAGCAAAAAACAACGAAGTAGAAGAGGAATACACTTTACGGCTGTCGATCAACAGGTGCTCGATCGTTGTCTCATGGGAAACTTGCAGAATCTTTCCATCAACGATCGGTGCAATATTTTTTATTGTGTACTCCATTACTCTTTATCTTTTTCGGCATTCTGCACTGAATATAAAATTGATCCGAAAAGGCAAACCACTATAACCATCAATGAGGCCCACACGGGTATATAAATATGTATTGCTTCAGCAAGCATCTTAAGACCTATAAAGATGAGCACAATCGCGATTCCCTGTTGAAGATATTCAAACTGGTTGGCTGCTCCCTGCAAAAGAAAAAATAGCGAACGTAACCCCAACACCGCGAAAATATTACTGGTATAAATTACCAGCCTGTCCTGGGAGATCGCGAACACTGCCGGGATGCTGTCCAATGCAAAGACGATATCGGTAGTCGCAAGTAAAACAACAACAACGAAAAGTGCTGTAAAAAATCGCTTCCCATTTTCAACTACTGTGAACTTCCCGCTTACATCGTTAGCATGAATAGGCAAAATTCTCTTTATCAGGCGGTAAACAACATTCCCCTTCGGGTCGTATTCCATCTCCTTTTTTGCTGTAAAGATTTTTATGCCTGTTATCACAAGTATGCCACCGAAAATGTACAATATCCATTCAAACCTGGCAACAAGAGCGACACCAATCGTAATAAATAAAATGCGGAAAACAATGGCCAGCAAGATCCCAATGAGCAAGACCCTTGCATAATCTTTCTGCTGTACGTTGAAAAAAGTAAAAATGAGAATGAAAACAAAAATATTGTCAATGCTCAGGCTCCATTCCATTAAATACGCACTGATATATTCCAGGGCGCGGGTGTGTCCTTTTACCACCCAGATAAACCCAAAAAAGGCAAAGGCAAGTGCCACCCAGAAAACCGTTTGCCACAGAGCTTTACGGATCGTTACTGCAGAACTTTTTTTGCTGAGCAAGCCTAAGTCAAACCCAACTGCCAGTAATAAAACAACGCCAAAAACAAGATAGCTGATCTCGGTAGTATTCATCCATGCTGCTTAAGTAGGCAAAGATAGGAACAAGCAACAAGGCTCAAGGCTTGAAGTCCAGGTCTGCGAATGAAACAAGTAAATGGACCACACTCATCATTTAAGAAAAAAAGAAATAAAATAAAATCCCTAAGAGCAACTCTATAATAGTCCAATCCTTAGACCTTTAACAAAAACTTTTGCTTCTTTCTTTTGATATGCTATAACCAATCAATATGCCAATCGCTTCCAAAAGGACCCCCAATATAATTCCTGCTGTGCTAAAAGTTTCTTCCTAAGAATTGACGTTACTATATTTTTCTTTTCTGATCTTTTGGTAAATAAATCCGAATAAAATAATAATTAGGACCGGCAGGGCAATATTGATGAACTGCCAGGTTGTTTTTTGTTCTTTTACTTTCTTCAGATCCAGGAGTCGAAGTGTAAAATCTTTTGCCCTTGTTTCGAGTATGCCGGAAGGATTGACAAGATATTCCAGGCAATTGGTAAAAAATTCTTTGTTGGAGAAGGTGTAGTTTGTATAAAAATTATAGCCCATGGGTAAGGGCCCGTATTGTGGGCTCACCAGGTTCATAGCAATGTCGCCGTCGGCTACTACGATCATTTTTGTTGTAGAATCACAAATATCTTTCACAGGAACATGATACGCATTCATTGAATCCACAAATGATTTTGGAACACGACCGGAATAAAGTGATCTGAATTTTCCTTCCAGCAACGCGGCCACAGCCGTATCACGAACAGTAAACTCTTTGATGTCCGGAGCAATCTGGAAAAATTCAAAATCGATCTTGGCGGGCGCGGTGAGTACTCTTGCATTTGCTGATGATCTTAGCAGAAAGGTTTTCGCAATACCGTCAGCCTTCACAGTATCCAGCGTATTGGGAAACATTGCTCTTACTCCATCGAGGTTTTTGCTGATCGGATTGTTCGTGCCATTCAATATGGGAAAGAATGGCCAATCCACCAACCGAGTTTGCTGAGTATTTTTGTCGATTTGTCCCAGTTTATCACACTGCATATCCTGCAAAAGATTTTCATTCAGGCGAACCCCATAACGAAACAAAAGGTCTTCCAGGTTAAGTCCCCGGTCGAATGCAATAAACCCATTCGAGTTTCGCAAACTATCAAACTCAGCATACATATTATCGATCATCCAAAAAATCTTTCCACCTCTCATCGCATACTGATCGATCTTCAATTTATCTTCATCAGAAAAAGTTATTGTTGGTTTCAAAATAACAAGTGCATTAAACTCAGACGGTATATACGGTAGTTGCTTCAGGTTAACTGTGTCAAACCTGTAATCATGGATCAATGTTCGCACGGCATCATCTACATTGGGTCCCCATATCTCACCATTTCCCAGCGTATAGCCTATCAATGGTTTTGATGTACTCGTAATTTTTTGAATAGCGCTGGAAAATTTGTATTCCAATGTTGCTTCCACATCATTATACAAGGCTGCTAATTGCTCCTGGTCGGTGCCATAATTTTTTATGCCCTTAAATAAATTAACGCCAACAGCTGTGTCCCTGTAATGGATAACCGCACCCGGAAGGACCCGCCTAATATTCATCTCATCTCCAACCTTCGAGGGCGCCTGGATCGTATAAGGTGTCAATCCATAAAAATAATTCATCGAATCTGCAAAGCGGCCGGCGATAGAATCATTAGCGAGATCCTTGAGAGGGTCTATATACCTGATCGTTATATTGCGATGTGCATATTCACGGGTTTCCTGCAAAAATTCCTGCACACTGTTGACAATCTTCTTAAACCCTGCAGGATAGTTGCCTTTAAAAAAAACATCTATCCTCAACGGTTCATCCACTTTTCCAAGAAGATCTTTTGTGGCTTTGCTCAGGGTGTACCTTTTCTCCTTTGTCAAATCAATTCGCGTGTGAAAAACAGATGCAAGCAAATTAGTGCCGAATAAAATCAGTAATAAAGCGAGCAGATTAAAATTTGAGGAAGAATTTTTTTTCATCTGCAGTTTAACGCTTTAACAGGTTACGGTTGGTGATCGAAAGAAATAAAACAATAACAGTGATGAAATAAACAACGTCCCTGGTATCAATTACACCTCTGCTTATACTGTGATAGTGAAAATCAATCCCCACCATTTCAACATAATAATCCGCGCCGCCACTTAACCCGGGAAGGTGGCTAATAGCGCTAAAGCCATAGTATAGCAACGCACATCCAATAAGACTTATAATAAAGGCAACAACGGAATTATTAGTGAAACTGCTGGAACAAATTCCTACCGCTGTGAAAACCGAAGCCAAAAAAATCAGCCCTATATAAGAGCCGATCGTCGCCCCGGCGTCAATGCCCTCGTTCGAAGACAATTTTTGAACAGAAAAAACATAAATGATCGTTGGCAAGAGTGCTATTAGCACAACTACCAGGCTGCCAAAATATTTGCCGGCAATAACCTGGTTACGGCTGAGAGGGCGTGTCTGGAGAATTTCGTAAGTACCTGCTTTAAATTCATCTGCAAAACTTCGCATGGTAATAGCGGGGATAAGCAATAACAATATCCACGGCGAAAGTTGGAAGAAGCGATCCAGGGTAGCATAGCCAAAATCGAAAATGTTATTCTCAAAAACAAACAACATCAGTCCATTCACCAGCAAAAAGACGATGATCGCGATATAACCGGTAAGACTGCTGAAGAATTGCCTGAGTTCCTTTTTACAAACTGACCACATGTGACGAAGATGCCTGCCTGCCGGTAGGCAGGGTGCAAAATAAGGCAAACTAACAACATTTGATCTTTCTTTAATGCTAAGATGATATCGTATTTCTTAAAGAAAAACTGTGGAAATCGACCTTCGCAGCATCTCACTCGAAATATTTTTATGAGAAGGTTATTTTCCTACACGTCCACTTTTGCCATTGCTGTGCTGATTTCAACAGCGATCTTTTCTCAAAAGCAAAAGGTGCCCCCACCTCCGCCCCCGAAAATTAATGCAATGGTTGTAGAGAAGCCTGTTCCGCCTTTACCTCCACCACTACCTACTCCGAAATTATTGTCCAATGATCCTGACGCTCCCTTACCACCTCCACCACCGCCTCCTCCGCCACCTAAGAAAGAGTCGACCCTGTTAAAAACAAAGAGGCTGTCTCAAAAGTCGTCACTCGTCATTGCTGCGAACAACGAACGACTGAAGCCTGCCTACCGGCAGGCAGGCAATCTACTTGATAGTCAACAATGAATTTTTTTAGATTGCTTCACTACGTTCGCAATGACGACTTTTGAGACAGCGTCCTGTCAAAAAAATAAAGTGGCTTATACGGCGAAGCTTTCGCCACAACCACAAGTGCGGCTCGCGTTCGGATTAATAAAGTGGAATCCTTTGCCATTCAGGCCATCTGAAAAATCAAGCGTGGTATTAACCAGGTACAAAAAGCTTTTCAGGTCGGTAACCAGTTTTACCCCGTTATTTTCAAAAACCTGGTCCGTTGGCTTTTGCTCATTATCAAAATCAAGTTTATAGCTCAGCCCCGAACAACCTCCACCCACAACGCCCACGCGCAGAAAGTAAGACGAAGGATCAACGCCTGCCTGCTTCATTAATTCTTCAACTTTACTTTTTGCCTTGTCGCTTATATAGATTCCATTTTCCGTTGCTATGTTCATGGTCAAATTTTTATATTTTATTTTTCAAGATGAGTACTCATTTCTCTTAACTGGTTCACCGCGTTTGTCACTTTCCCAATTGCATATTCTATTTCATCATTCGTTGTATGCCGTCCCAAACTAAAGCGCAGGGAGCTTCGTGCGAGGTCATCTTCTAATCCGAGTGCCCTCAACACATACGATGGTTCCAAAGAAGCTGACATACACGCCGAACCAGATGACACAGCGGTCTCTTTGCTCAAAGCCGCCATTAATGTCTCGCTTTCCGCATATTTAAACGATATATTGGTAACATGCGGTAACCGATATTGTTTATTTCCGTTTACACGAGTTCCCTCAAGATTTAATAGCGCTATTTCAAGTCTATCTCTAAGCTTACTTATTCTTTCAGCGTCCTTGCTCATTTCATTGATGCAAATTTCACAAGCTTGTCCAAAACCAACAATACCCGGTACATTCAGCGTTCCGCTTCTCATGCCTCTTTCGTGTCCGCCGCCATCTATCTGGGCCGCAAGTTTTACTCTTGGATCCTTTCTTCGAACATATAAAGCACCAATGCCTTTGGGACCATATATCTTATGAGCGTTAAACGCCATCAGGTCAATCCCATCATCATTTACACTCACAGGTATTTTCCCAACAGCTTGTGTTGCATCTGTAAAAAACAATACGTCGTTTTTCCTTGCTATCGCGCTGATCTCTTTTACCGGCATTATCGTTCCAATCTCGTTGTTGGCATACATGATGGCAACAAGGATGGTGGTCGGTTTAAACGATCTTTCTAGTTCGTCTAGGTCAATCAATCCATCGCTTCTTACGCTTAAATAGGTTATTTCAGCACCCAGTTTCTCCAAATGTTTGCAGGGATCAAGCACAGCCTTATGTTCAATATTGCAGGTAATAATGTGATTTCCTTTGCGCAAATACGTCTCAAACATTCCCTTTAATGCCAGGTTATCAGCCTCAGTTGCCCCGGAAGTAAAAATGATCTCCTGTAATTCAGCACCAATAAGTTTCGCTACCTGCTCACGACCATATTTCACTGCTTCTTCGGCCTGCCAGCCATAAGCGTGATTCCTGCTTGCTGCATTACCAAAATTTTCCGTAAAATAAGGAATCATAGCTTCCAAAACCCGTGGGTCGCACGGCGTTGTTGCATTATGATCAAGATAAACGGGAAGCCTTAACATGTGTTGATCCTTTACGGCCTTAATAACGCAAATTTAGACAAAAGGTTCCGCATGGATTTGTTAAGCAAATTATTCGGCAATTACATACCTTGCCTGCGGCCAGGTTTTCACATTTATCATTGTCATTCCATGGAAAAAGTTGAGCACATAGGCATTGCTGTAAGATCACTGTCTGCTTCTATTCCGCTGTTTGAGAAACTTTTAAATACTTCCTGTTATAAAATAGAAAAAGTGGAAAGTGAAATGGTTAATACAGCGTTTTTTCAAACAGGTGAAACGAAGATTGAATTACTGGAGAGCCAGGAAGCAGATGGAGTAATTGCAAAATTTATTGAAAAAAAAGGAGAAGGAATTCATCATATCGCTTTCGAAGTAAATGATCTTGCTTCAGAGATGGAACGTTTAAAGAAAGAAGGGTTTACACTCGTGGATGATACTCCCAAAATAGGAGCAGACAATAAACTCATCTGCTTTGTTCACCCTAAAAGTAGTAACGGAGTTTTAATAGAACTTTGCCAGGAGCAAAGTCTCAAAAAATAAAAACCCGGCATTACACCAGGTCTTTGCTTACCGTCCGTGATAATATCTTTAAAGTAACACCTGCTTTGAAAATTTAATGTCCCGCCCGTCAGTCACACAAACAACATAAATTCCTTTCGCTGCATTCTGTACAGGAACCAATACCTGCCCCACGGGTTTGTCCAATATTTCTTGAGAAATAACTTGTCCACTAATTGAGGTTAAACGCACGGTAACATCACTCTTGATTTGCTTCGAAAACTGCAGGTAAATTGAAGTATTGGAAGAACCGATGACATTTACTTCACCATTGCCATTTTCATTCTTTAACACACGAACCGGGGTAACGACGTATTTGCCGTCAATGTCTACTTGTTTTATCCGATAGTAGACAAGCTGGCCGGTGATATTTTTATCTGTATAGGAATAAGATTGAGTGAGTGTGGTATTGCCGGCCGCCGTTACACTCGCAATTGTACTCCAGTCGCTACCATTGTTACTTTTTTGTACTTCAAAATTGCTACTGTTAATCTCTTCAGCCGTTGCCCATTGAATCATAGCATTGCGACCCTGGAGGCTGACAGTAAACCCAATGAATTTTACCGGCAGTGCAACACTGCCCAGGACGAAGCCGTTTGGCGATACACCCGTTGTATTATTTGCGTAGGCGGGGCCGAGTATCGTTCCATCATTATGTCCCCAGAATTTATTCACTCCATCTATTCGAAGGGTTTCAGACGAGTTGCCGGTACCAATGACAGCGCCTCCGAGATAAATAATAATCGAACTGTTGACGTCTAGCCAAAGTTTTCCCCCGGAAAATTTTAAAGTACCGGAGATCTTTACGTATAAGAAACTAGTGCTAAGGTTTTGGAGGTTATCAATGACGACTGTTCTACCACCTGGTATCACCACCGTGTCGTCGTTGGCCGGCACGCGGTTCAGACTCCAGGTTGAATTATTCTTCCAGTTACCATTCGCGATGGCGGTATTAACGGGGTTAGCAGAAGCAGAGTTGATAATAAGGGTTAAAAGGATAGCAGCGTAAAGTTTTGTCATGATTACGGATTATAATTTTCAGATTAGGGTACTAAATCGAACAAGTAGTTTATACTAAGTGTATATGCTTACTGCGTTTGAACTAGCGAGAACAAAAGTAATAGCCATTCTTCACGCTTGCAAGTGATTTTACTTATTAATTTCACAATGAGTGGCAAGTAGTTTTACATTGGTTATATAGTTCTGACCTTAAATAGTTTATCCCCGTTTGATTTTTTTCAAATTCCAATAAGGCAACAAAAACAGAAGGTTTTTGATTCAAAAAATAGCCAGGCAGAAGTAAAATTTCGAGTGACTTGATCAAACTTTTACCATGAGGAGCCGGGTATCATCCCGTTGAGAGCGTAAGTGACATGAAACTGCATTATTCTGTTTCTTCAGTTTCTTTTCCAATACTTAATTTCTCGACGGCAAGTTGTGCAGCTATCTGGCTTGCATCTTTCTTGTTGAAAGCTTTTCCCTCCGCGACCGCTTGTCCATCTACGACGGCAGCAATTGTAAAGAGTCGTCTTCCATTTTCAATGTTCTCATTGATCGTTTCAAACTCCAGGACTTTGCCGTTTTTATTGGCCCAACCATACAATTTATTTTTATGATTGATCTCCAGAAGTTCAAGATCTTCCATATACATGTGAGGAAGGACGATTCTTTCAGCCACCCACTTGATCGTCTTCTTATATCCCTTATCAAGATAAATGGCACCTACCAAAGCCTCCAACGTATTGCCAAATATCTGGCTCACCTTTAATGAGCCATCCGATTTATTATAAAGCGTTATTTTTTTTATTCCCATTCGCAAAGCAATTTCATTCAGTTGTTGCCGGTTCACCATCTTGCTTCGCATCTCCGTCAGAAATCCTTCTTCCTTATAGGGGTAGCGTTTAAATAAATAGTCGGCTATCAACGCACTGAGAATGGCGTCGCCTAGGTATTCAAGCCGCTCATTGTTTTCGTCTGATGCCTCTCTTACAGAGCGATGGGTTAAAGCAGTTTTATATAAAGCAATATTGCCCGGGGCAAAACCCAGTATGTTTTTTAAATGTTTCTTGAAAGAAGAACCTGATTCCTTTGGAAAAAACTGCTTAAAAATATCCACAATGTTTAAGCTACAAAATTTTTATTCATCAGAAAAAATAATTCATATCAAACATATTTTTTTACAATTACGCAAGCATTGTGTCCTCCAAAGCCAAATGTGTTACTTAGTGCAGCCCCAACACTGCGTTGTTGTGATTTGTTGAAAGTAAAATTAAGCCGGGTATCTAACTCCGGGTCATCAGTAAAATGGTTGATAGTGGGTGGAATGCAATCAGTTTTTACACTCATTACGCAGGCGATGGCTTCAATGACTCCAGCTGCGCCGAGACAGTGACCCGTCATTGATTTGGTAGAACTGATATTTAGAGTATACGCCTGTTCTCCAAATACATCAACTATTGCTTTTACTTCTGCTATATCCCCAAGTGGTGTGGAAGTTCCATGTGTATTTATGTAATCAATATCACCCGGCTGCATTCCAGCGTCTTCCAAAGCAGCAAGCATTACATTTTTTGCACCCAAACCCTCAGGATGCGGAGCCGTAATATGATGGGCGTCGGCAGTGGCTCCCGCACCGGCTATTTCACAATAAATTTTAGCTCCGCGTTTGATAGCATGATCAAGGTCTTCGAGTATAATAACCCCGGAGGCTTCACCCATTACAAACCCGTCACGATCCTTATCATAGGGACGACTTGCTGTTTTAGGATCTTCATTTCTTTCGCTCAACGCTTTCATCGCGTTGAATCCGCCCACACCTGCTTCGCTTATCACACTTTCGGTTCCACCTGCTAAAATCATATCTGCCTTTCCCAAACGAATTAAATTGTATGCTTCCATGATGGCGTTTGTAGAAGAAGCGCAGGCGCTCACTACAGCAAAATTTGGTCCGCGAAAACCATGGCGCATAGAGATATGGCCCGCGGCAATATCAAGAATCATTTTCGGGATAAAGAAAGGATTAAAGCGTGGCGTGCCATCACCTTTGGCAAAATTCATTACTTCCTCCTGGAATGTAATAAGGCCACCGATGCCACTCGCGAATACAACGCCAATTCTGTTAGTATCCACATTGTCTTTTGAAATTCCCGAATCTGTCACTGCCTGGTCACTTGCTACTAACGCAATTTGCGTGAACCGATCTATTTTTCTTGCTTCCTTACGATCGAGAAAATTGGTGGGTTCAAATCCTTTTATTTCGCAAGCAAAACGAGTCTTAAATTTTGAGGCATCAAAAAGGGTGATCATATCCGCTCCTGACACCCCGTCTACTAAATGATGCCAGTAATCATTTACGTTATTGCCTAGCGGTGTCAGAGCCCCCATGCCAGTTACTACAACCCGTTTTAATTCCATAGCAACGAATGAATTTTGTTAAAGATACTATTCACAAACACAACTATCTTAAGCAAAGCTAGGCAGTATAAGTAAAACCGCCTTCGCTGTAATTAACAGTAGAAGGCGGAGTAGTTTATTCCCTGCCTATCGGCAGGCAGGCCTGCCTGCGACGGCAGGCATCCCGGTTTATAGCCGAATAATCAAGGGATTACTTTGCATGTTCATCCAGGTAAGCAATAGCCTGGCCAACGGTGGTAATGGTTTCAGCCTGCTCATCAGGAATGGAAATGTTGAATTCTTTTTCGAATTCCATGATCAGTTCAACAGTGTCTAATGAATCGGCACCTAAATCATTAGTGAAAGAAGCTTCATTCGTAA
>Ga0207674_10000295_pt1 | contig 63104 bp, 49 predicted proteins | sample KBSCornC72_FD_184303 | JGI IMG/M metagenome (GOLD analysis project Ga0207674, IMG submission 184303) | Corn rhizosphere microbial communities from Kellogg Biological Station, Michigan, USA - KBS Corn C7-2 (SPAdes) (version 2) | ecosystem: Host-associated > Plants > Roots > Rhizosphere > Soil ...
CATTCAGGTTGAGTTTGCCGCCCAGTTGCAATGGTATCTGTTCGCCCAAACGTGGCACAAAATTGACTGGCCATCAGCCAACAGCGCGGCTAAATCGACGCGCGTAATGTCCGCGTTATCCAGCAGACCACCTGCCGCCTCCACCAGTTCGCGGACACGCGCGCCGCTGTGAAGGCTATACACACCCGGCCGCAGCACCGCGCCGAGCACGTAGCTCTCGATCTGCTGTGTGGTTCCTGGGCCAGTGATAGCAACCGTTGGATGGGCGCGCATAAGCGCAGGCGGCCAGTTCCCCGCGCGGTTGAGGGCTTGAATCACAATACCGATGCTCAGTGCGCCAATCAGCAACAACAGGCAGGCATTTATATAGCGCCACGCCAGTATTCTGCCGATTGGACCACCAATATAAACAACGCGACGTCGTGCCATATACGTCTCACAGCACTCACTCACCACACAGCCGATATAACATATGCCACGGTAAGGGAAAAGTGGGGAAAGTGGGACCAGTATAGCAGGGTAGCAATGGCCAGCAATGGCCTGGCAAGCAATAGACGGGCGCGCCACAAACGAAGTGGCCCCTGCATCACGTAACGCGGGGCCACTCAATACGGAGAATACTCGCTAACGGATCTTTTCGGAGATGGCCTTAGCCTGCGTGAACAGCAGCAAATAGTCGCGTCCGCCCGCCTTGGAGTCGGTCCCTGACATATTGAAGCCGCCAAACGGATGAACGCCCACCAGCGCGCCTGTGCTCTTGCGGTTGATGTAGAGATTGCCCACATGGAACTCGCGCATAGCCCGTGCGATGCGCGCGCGGTCGGTCGAGAAGAACGACCCTGTCAACCCATATTGGGTGTTATTGGCGATTGCCAGCGCATCGTCGAAGTCACGCGCTCGAATCACCGCCAACACCGGCCCGAAGACCTCTTCCTGCGCCAGGCGCGCTGTTGGCGCCACATCCGCGATGACCGTCGGCTCGATGAAGTAGCCTTCCTGTGCGGCTGGCTCGCCTCCCGTCAGCACCCTGCCTTCGTTCTGGCCAATCGCGATGTACTGCTGTATCTTCTGATAGGCATTCTTATCTACCACCGGCCCCATGCCGTTGGCCTGGTCCGTTGTATCACCCACCTTCAACTGCTTCGTCTTCTGGACCACTTTCTCGACGACCTGGTCATAAATTGCATCGACAAGAATCGCCCGCGAGCACGCCGAACACTTCTGCCCCTGGAAGCCGAACGCCGAAGCCACAATAGCGCTGGCAGCCGCGTCGAGATCGGCCGTCTCATCCACGACAATGCCATCTTTGCCGCCCATTTCGAGCACGGCGCGCTTCACCCAGATCTGTCCCTCGACGGGGTGCGCCGCCAACTCGTTGATGCGCAGCCCAACCTCGCGCGAGCCGGTGAACGAGACAAAGCGAGTGAGCGGGTGCTGCACCAGCGCATCGCCAATCGTGCCGCCCGGCCCCGGCAGGAAGCTGACTACACCCTTCGGCACGCCCGCCTCTTCCAGCAGGTCAACAAAGCGCGCGGCGATGAGCGCGGCGGTGCTAGCAGGCTTGAGAATCACGGTATTGCCCGTCACCAGCGCCGAGGTTGTCAGGCCAACCATGATGGCGCAGGGAAAGTTCCATGGCGGAATGACCGCGCCGACACCAAGCGGAATGTAGACCAGGTCGCTCTCTTCTTCCGGGATCTGCGTCAGCGGCTGCTTCCCTGCCAGCCGAAGCGCCTCACGCGCGTAGAACTCCATGAAATCAATGGCCTCGGCGGTATCACCATCGGCCTCCGGCCAGCTCTTACCAACCTCATAGATCATGAGCGCGTTGAAGTAGAAACGGCGCTCGCGCATCAACTGCGCTGCCTTCAGAAGATAGCCCGCGCGCTCCTCGGCAGGCGTGTATTGCCAGGTCTGGAAGCGCTGCCAGGCAGCTTCGACCGCCTCATTGACCTCCGCGACACCAGCTTTGGCAAACACCGCAAGCACTTGATCGGGATGCGCGGGATTGTTTGAGGTGAATGTCTCCTCAGTCATTCGGCGCTCGCCCGCGATGATGAGCGGATACGTCCGCCCCAGTTCCGATTCAACCTGGCGTAGCGCATCCTGCTGCGCGCGGACATTCTCCTCGCGCGTAAAATCGGTGAAAGGCTGATTGGCAAAAGGCTCCAGCGCATCCACCGAAACACTCCCGGCAATAGTCGCCATTGATGGCACTCTCCTTTGAGGTAAAGCACATCGGCGCGGGTGCAGGCGCATCTCTGTCTCAACGGCCCTGCACCACACAGCACGCAATAGCACTCGAATGTCCTCATTGTACCGCGAAGTGTGTGCGCTTGCAGGCTGTCAGCCGTCTCAATACGTGAGTCTCTGGCATCTTGTCCTGCATTTGAGGAATAATCATCTCCGAGAGCGTACAGTCGGCGAGACCAACTGACGATTGTGGCACGTTTGGTATGAGGTGGATAACACGCATGAGTGAGACGGATTTCTTTACCCAGACAGCCCTTGACCTGGAATCCTGCGTGACGCCGGAACAAGAAGACGCCGCACTCGGCGCCTATTTGCTGCTCTATCTGCGCCAGCACTTCGACGCCGACCGGGGCATTTGGCAGGCGTCCGATGACCGCGACACGCTGCGCCGATCCTGCCACGCCGTCGAAGTGCTGCACCGACTCAACTTTGATACGCAATCGCGCCAGATGGTGCGAGACGGCGGCGACTGGCTCATCAACATGCCATTTCGCGACCGGCTCAGCGCCGAGGAGCGCGCGAATCTCCATCTCTATCCCAGCCGCTTCAAGACACTCGCCTACCTGGACCGTTTCGACGACGATCAGGTGCGTCTTGACTTCGCCAACCTGCTAAGCAAAGCGGTCGGGGGCATGTTGCGCAATGTCGGCGAGTCAGATGTTCTCACCACATGCATTACGCTTGATACATTGCTCACCCTCGAACGGCGCGGCCAGCGGCGCGCCGTCTGCTCCGATGACCGGTTCAACGCCGTGGTGAGCGCCCTACTTCAGCAATTCAAAACCTGGAAGGTCGGACGACCTGCCCCCGCCGCGCCATCGGCCAGTGCTTCAAAACCACCGGCACGGCGGCCAGTCGCGCGCTGTGAGATTGATAATCCTCGCGACCTGAGCTACGTGCTTGGTCTGTTGCTCCAGGTGGATCGCTCAGGCCTCGCCGCGCTCCAGGTGAATCGCATCCTCACAGAGCTGTTGCTGACGCTGAAACAACGCGACCGCGCGCGCCAGAGCGACATCGTCCCATCGCTCTACGTCGCACTCCAGCTTGCCGAGCACTTCCATGGTGACGAACAGGTTCAGGCCGAAATCGACAGCCTCCTGCGCGATGTGCGCAACCTCTACCAGCGGCCCGACGCGGTGCGGCGATGGGATCTGGCGACACACACTCTAGTGCTGCGGCTGTTACTGACCCTGCATGACACGATCAGTGGCGATAGCCTCTCACATTCTATCGCCGCCCATCTGCTGCATGAGGCAGAGCAGCGGCGCGCCATCGCGCAAAACACGCTCGACACCGAGCTTGCGACCGTCATCCGCGAGCGCATGCAGGTGCGGCTGGGAGGTGTTGAGGAGCTCTCCGGTGGTTTCACCAGTGACCGCATTTTCCGAGTGCCATTCAGTTATTGGTTTCCTGTCCCAGGATTCGACGGCGACCGACCATTCCTGACCGGAGCGGTGCCGACCACCTCGCTCATTATCAAGCGAAGCACGAGCGACGCCTTCCACACGGCGACCGCGAACTACAATCTCCTGCCACAGCGGCTGCGCGAGTATTTTGTGCGACAGCCCGCTGAGTCGCAGGTCTACAAGTCAGGGCTCTCCTCGGCGTACTACCTGCCGATGGAAGACCTTGCAGATATGCGCACCTTTTACGATGTGTTCAACGAGATGGACCAACGTGCAGTCTCAGCAGGCCAGATGCGGTTGTTGCAGAACGCCACCGAGCAGATCTGTCGCGTTTCGTTCGCGCTCTTCGGCGAGTCCGCCGATGGCCACACGCCGTTTCCAGGGACACAGCTCGCACGCCTCTACCTCTCGCGCATCGAGAAGAGCCTGATGCGCGGCCTTGTCCGCGTGCCGTGGCTCAAGAACCTTATCCAGGGATTCCACGTAGGCAACCAGCGATATAAGGGATTAGACTATTACCTGGCGCTCATCAATCGCCACGCAACCCTGCTCCAGCCACACGCGCTCGGTCTGGCCCACGGCGATTTCCACGCCCGCAATATCATGGTCAGCGCGCGCGGGGATGAAGTCAAGCTGATCGACCTCGATAAACTCGACTGGTCTGGCGACTACCTGGCCGACCTGGGCAACTTGCTGACCGACATCTGCGTCTATCGCCGTGTGAGCGAGCCAGAGAGCGACTATGGCCTGGCGCGAACCGACCTCGCGTTGAGCAAATCGTCCGAGCCGGGACTCGCCGAGAGCACCCTTCGCTATCCCCCGCTTGGACGCCCAGCCACCGTCGCCTTTCAGCTAGCAGTTCTGGAACAGATTGAAGGCTTCGCCAGCGAGTTGGGTGATACATCCTGGAAGCCGCGGCTCTGGCTGGCCGCCGCCACAGCACTCATCGTACGGGTCGCATTTCACGCGGAACGGGAGGTAGCCGCCGTCCTCTTTGGTGAATCTGTCCGCCTGCTACATGAGCTGACACGATATCTGGAACAGGGCCAACAAAATCAGCAATTGCCGCCGCTGCTGGTTCCTTCTGTCACCGCAACACAGACGCCGCCACAAAGCGACATGCCAGACTGGGCGATGCCACACACGATTCTACGCGAGGTGCACGAGGGATTGCGTGGGCTGGGTCTGCGCGCGGACTGTGACCACGAGACAATCCGCTATTTCCCGCGGCGCAATGGACAAACGCCCTTCGCCTTGCTCGCGCCAGCACGACGTGATGGCGTCGCCCGGCTCTTCCTGCGGGCGGACTCGTCGCGTCCCTTGCCTCCGAGTCCGCTACAGATACAGATCATCCCGCCAAAACCGCAACCCGATCCGCTCAACACCATCGTTATCATCACGGCGACTAGCTCGCCAGCCGATGTGCTGACCCTGGCAACGGCCTGCCTGGATGGACTGAAATAGCTGCACAAAGGGAGCATAACTTGGTCAACCGATGAGAGCGGCCTGAGTGACTGGCGGTTTGCCAGAGAGCTGCGTCCGGCGCTCCTCATAGGCGTTGATCACAGCGACGCGGCTGCTCTCGCCTGATGATAAGCTCGGCCACACGCGCATCACGCTCGTATGCACCGCATCGAGCAGCATCAGCGGCATATCGGCGATACGCGCACTGTGGCGCTCGCTGCGCTCGCGCTTTGCCAGTGGCCCCAGATACATCGCCAGATCGCGGTAGAGATCGGCCATCATGTCGGCACTGTCTCTGAACGCTTTCTCTTCACCCATGGACATATTCATCACAAGCTGGCAATCGGCGAAAAGTTGCGCGATTGCATCCGCAACGCGCGCGACCCGGCGCGGATCATCGGACGTCCACGACACATGGTCGCGCCAGTAGGCCAGCAGATAAGATTCGCGTCGCCGCTCCTGGCGGCAGAATCCGTGGCGCATGCCTGTCCAGAGCGCATCCAGCCGCTCCGGCGCCTGGCGTAGCTCGCGAAACAAGCCGGAATAGAGGTCATGATCGCCGTCGTCAATCGGATGGCCTACCGCAGTTGCCTGCAACATCACTCCCGCAAGCAGGAAGCCGAGGTAGTAGGAGATGGCATTGGGAGCAGCCGCGGCATTCTGCGAACAACCCGTGAGCAGGTTCTTCAGGGCGCGGTAGCGCGAGCGATCATAACTGTTGGCCAGTTCCGCGCGGCGGTCACGCCGACCGACCAGAAACGCTCCCAGCACCGCGGCCATGGCGCGCACCGTACCGAAGTCGCCACGGCCAGTCGCCGACGACATTCCCGACTGCAAGACAGAGAACCCGTCGAGCGACTCCCACTGACTTATTGGTTGGCGGCGCAACTCGCGGATGGCCCAGAGCGCCGCGTATTCGCCAGAGAGGCGCCAGGGCAGATTCCACAGGTAGCCGATCATCAAGACAACGACCGCCGCGAACCAGAGCAGCACCTGCCAGAGCTGCGCCATGTAGGTAGGCGGCTCCAGGAAGTAGACGAGCGCCACCCCAGTTGTCGCGCACCAGCAGAGCAGGAATGGCCCTAGCGAGAGCAGGACGGCGCGCACAAGGGCCAGCGAGTGCTCCTGGCTGGCAATCTGCAACGTGGTCGCGTTGAAACCGATCACGACCGCGATGATCACGGCAAGGGCCGTCAGATCAGCGCCGAGGAACCCTCCTGTGTCCACCCCGTTTCCGGCGAGCAGCGCCGCACCTCGCGAGAGCAGCGGCACGTTGACATCGAGCAGCGGCAACACCCAGCCCACAACGCATCCCAACACCAGCAAAAGCGCTCCGACAAAGGTCAACACCGCACCGATACGTCGTGCGGGCCGTAAAGCCCAAGCAGTCATCCCATCCGCCACTTTCCCGATTCCAACGACACAACGGCGGCCAGGCGGCGCGCCATCTCATACTCTAACATGCCCACATAACAAACAACAGCGGCAAATTAGCTCTTTGCCGTGCGCGTTTTCCTGGTAGCTTTTGCCGGTAGCGCCGATAGTGCCGAGGGCGCGGCGGCGAGATTCGCCTGACCCGTTGGACAAAGAGCGACCAGCGTGCATTCTTCGCAGAGCGGGCGGCGCGCCTGGCAGACCGCCCGACCGTGATAGATCAGCATGTGCGAAAGCGGGAGCCAGTCTTTTTGCGGAACAAGCGCCATGAGATCCTGCTCGACGCGCACCGGATCATCACTCGTGGTGAGGCCAAGGCGGCGCGCCAACCGTCCCACGTGGGTATCGACGACGACGCCCTCCACAATGCCATAGGCGTTGCCCATCACCACATTCGCCGTCTTGCGCGCAACACCGGGCAGCACGATCAACTCAGCCATCGTGCGCGGCACATCACCGCCGTAGCGCTCGACGAGCATGCGCCCCGCATCCTTCAGGTGCTTCGCCTTGCTGCGGTAAAAGCCAGTCTTGCGGATGTCCTGCTCCAGCTCTTCCAGTGGCGCATTGGCGTAATCGGCGGCCGTCCGATACTTCTTGAATAACGCAGGCGTCACTGAATTGACCAGCACATCAGTGCACTGAGCGGAGAGAATGGTGGCGACGAGGAGTTCGAGCGGCGTGGTGAAATCGAGTGAACATTTCGCGTCGGGATAAAGCCGATAGAGTTCGGCAACGATCTCCTGCGCCCGCTTCCGTTCCGCAGCCGACGGCTTCGAGGATGGTTCAGCCATGTAGAAATACTCCTTGTTGCATTTTTCAGTCCAAAGCCACTGCCAAAGCCAACCCCAACCTGCCAGTCGGTATACAGAATGAGTATACACCGCCCGCATGGCATCGCGAAAGTATCATACTGTCGGGTGCGCGTCAAGATGGCACTGAAAGCGGCACAATCTCCCAAACGGGGCTGCCGGGCGGGCGCGCGACAATACGTTCGCCCCCATACAGAGTAACCCGCGCAACACTATCTTTCGGTGCGGTCAACGACGGTGTCTGTTGCGTGCCTGCTCGGGAGGGAAGCGTAGACTCGAAGTACCAGAAGAACGTGCGAATGGTGCTTACCACCAGGAAGAGCAGCAGCAACACCCGGCCAATTTGCTCGGGGGTTGTAAAGACGCGCACGCCGTTCATGCGGTCGAGCACGATGGGCAGGTGACCCAGGAACGTGAAGATTTCATAGAGCGCCAGCGCCGGGATGATGCAGGTGGCAGGCAGGACGCTCGCCGCCTCGATGACACCCGTAGACGCGCCGATGGCGATACTGGCGACCAGCGGCAACGCCGTCAACAATAGCAGCGCCATAGCGGTCGGATTCTTCCAGCGCACCAGCAGAATGACCAGGCCAATGATGAAGATTGGCGTGAGCAACACCGGAATAATTGGTGATGAGCCGACCGCTGGATACCCAGATGTATAGTCCTGCGAAATCAGCAGCCGCAGCACATCCCCAACATTGTGCAGGACCTGTCCCCAGAAATCGAGCGTGAGGATACCGGGTCCAGGGGTCGCCTGAACACTGCTGCGCGCGAGTAGCGGGCTGCCGGGAGGCAATCCATAGCGCAAACTGAGGAAGTAGCCAATTGTCGGCAAGCCTGAGACCAGGGCGATGCCGACCAATACCGCAAGCTGCTGGCGCCAGTATTTGAAGAGGTGGGGATGGCGCAACCGCCAGACCACCAGGAAGGTGAGCACCAGCATTGGCAATAGCCACAGGCCAGGCGCCAGATCGCATGCCAGCCCGGTGCAGATGCCACAACCGGCATAGAGCAGCAGCGCACGTCGTCGCGTACGCAAGATTTGAGCATCCACTGGCTCGCCCGGCTTGATCGCGGCGGCAACTGTTCCGCTCAGGCGCAATCCCATTAGCAGCCAGAGCGTCGCGGTACACATGAGCAGCGGCAGCAGGATCACTTCCATGCCAGATCGGCTGAGCGAGACATGCCAGCGGCTGGTGGCCGCCAGTAACGCCGAGAGCAGCGCAATCGTCGAGGCGCCTTTCCACTGCCCCTGGCGCAGAATCTCGCGCGCGAGCAGATAGATGACGTAGACTGTCAGCGTGCCGATCACCGCGGACGGCAGGAGCGCCGCGAGCGGTGTCGCCCCGAACACATGGACGAGCGCCTTCTGGATGGCCACAAAGGGCCCATGGAGTCCCTGTGGATCGGTGAGCACCAGCTTGAGATCGCTGCTGATCTCCTTGAGGGTGCTGATTTCCGCGCTCCCCGTTGGCAGCGGCGCCAGCAGATTGCCCAGCCGCAGCAGCCGAAGCATCGCGGCCACGATCAGCACCAGAATTAGCATCGCACGCTCCCAGAAGACTGTATGCTGGGACAGCCCCTCGCCTAGCGCTCCGGCGTAGCGGCGCACCACGCTGAACCACCCTTGCTCATAGGGCGCCGCCCGCAGGAAGAGCAGCGGCGCGAAGGTGACCAGAATCTCGAAGAATTGCACGAAGAGATCGCGGCTGGCATCAGACTCGCCAATCAGCAGGAAATTGCTCACGGCGTAGGTCAAGAGCGCACCCATCGCCAGCATGATGCCCTGGCGGCGGACGAACGGCTCGATGGCGAGCGGCGCCAGCGGCAGCAGCCAGATGACATACCAGGGCTGAAACCAGAAAGTGATCAGCACCAGCGCTGCAAACGTGATTTTCGCGCTGGCTGTGATGACATCGCGCAGATCGCTTTGACCGCGCAGGGACCAGAGACGCCGTATCTGGAAGAAGGCATAGAGACCAAAGAGCGAGTAAAATACCAGACGTACGGTCTTATCGAGCGCGGGCCACTGACTCGACGGCACGAAGATCTGAAGCGGAGCGGCAAGAATGCCGACGATAGAGCCGTTATAGTAGAGTGGCCGTAGCTGCTGGCCAAGACCCTTGAAGGTGTCAAATCCATCCCAATAGGGCGCGTAAAAGGCGACGACCATGACCAGCCCGATCACCGTGACGCTCGCCAGCAGACGGAACGCCGCGCCCTTATCAATCTCGCCGACCGCCTGAATAGTTGCCCTGGTCGCGCGCGCGAAGACGCTGCCCTCACCTCTATGCGCCTCCTCGCCATCGTCACTAAGCGTTGTTGACGCGACGTTCCGTTTCGCAGCCAGGTGGCGCAGCTCATAGACCAACCAGAGCGGCACGAAGACGGCGGAGACATACTTGACCAGCGCGCCAAGCACCAGCAGCATGAACGCCGTCCGCGCACGCCCGTGGAGCATGCAGAGGAACGCGCCGAGCACGCAGACCATCATCAAAATATCGTTGTGGCCGTTGCCAATCGTCTCGAAGAGCAGCAGCGGGCTCCAGCCAAAGAGGACCAGAATGCGCAGGCGACGCGCCGGGTAGAGGCGGCGCGCCAGCCAATCTACCAGGATGAAGGCGGCAATCGCCGAGGCCGCGGCGATCAGCTTGAAGATGAGCATGTTCAGGAAGAGATTCTCGCCTGAGACCAGCGCCACCAATGCCGTTATCAGCAGCCAGACTGGACCGTAAGGCGCCTCGGGCCGATCAACGCTCAGCCCGCCCGGAAGCAGTGAGGACTTCGTCACCATGGGGTTGGCGTGAAAGTGGACCTGAAGGTAGCCGCGGGCAACATAGCCGTAGAGGTCAGTCGTGGTGACCGGCTGCATCCAGATCATGATCAGGGCGAAGATGAGCGGGAACCCGATGACGCTCCAGCGCACCAACCGGTCGAGACGACCTCCGCCCGCCAGCTGTTCCACCCGGCCAGCGGCGATCAGCGCAAAGAATTGCGAGCCGAAGAGCAGAAAGATCGCCAGCACGAACCCGAACGCCGCGATGGCGCTATAGCCGGTGATGCGCCCCATGTCGTTGATGACATTGGGGTTATCGGCGGCGTGCGGATGACTCCACCAGAGCGTCAGCGGGAAGGCGGCCACCAGGCAGATATAAACCAGCGTCGAGACCAGCCCGCAGATGACGATGATGCGCAGCGGGGAGACATCGGCAAGCGTATGGGCGAAGACATCTTCGCCCCGCGGTGTGAATCCTGGCAAGGGCGGAGCGTGCTGCCACCGTCGCCGCCACCGGACCGCCAGCGCGCGGCGGCCTGCCGTGAAGGCCGTCCTGCGCGAGCGCCGCTGCTGGGACGCTTCAGCGGCGGGGGCAGGCTCAACCAACACTGGCCAGCGGACCAGCGCCACCGCCAACACGCCAAAGAGCGCCAGCCACGCCAGATTACGTCCGGTGAGAATCGCCACGGCCCATGGTTGCAGGTCGCGCAGCGATGGCCAGATGATCGTTATGATCTGTCCGAGTACCGCAACGGCAGCGGTTATCGCGAGCAGCGCAACGGTGCTTCGGCGCGATGGCAGCCGCACACAGGCAAGGAGTGGAACGACCACCAGCAGGTAGTGGGCAGGCAGCGCCAGAAACGAGAGCATGAATGCCAGCAGCACCGCGCTTGAGCCTGCTAGCAGCACACGGCCACGCGCCACGGCCCGCTCATTCGCGCGTTCCGCTGACCCTCCGCCGATGGCGACGACCCTGTTGGTCATTCCGCTCGTTTCGCTCGTTTCATCCTCGCCGTCCGCGGGCAAGGCGTGTGGCAGGCCAATGCGGCGGAAGGCAAGCCAGATCGCGAGGTACGTCAGCGCGATCAGCACCAGCGCCATCACCATCGAGGTCGTGTCGGCGTAGCGATCGAGCGCGGAATGCACCACTCGCGAGAGGTCAAGCGGCGAGAAGTCCGTATGGACCGCCAGCCCCGGCAGCCAGCCGACGAGCAGCTCGACGTTGGCGAAGAGGCTCTCGATTTCGATCCCCCGGCGCGCCTGATAGAGCAGCGTCTCCCTGATGGCGTTCCACCCCGCGCTGGCGACGATGAGCAGCGTCCACGCGGCTAGCGTCGCGCCAAACCACGCCAGCCCGGTGACCACGCGCCGCCAGACACGCGGAACCGCCGCCTTGAGCGTCGGCGCGTCCACCTGATAGACGAGGTAGATGAGAAAGACAGGGACCAGTAATATCGGGAATCCCTTGACCAGCATCGCCAGCCCCAGGGTGATGAAGGCAATGGCCGTCTGCCTGTTTATCAGAGCGAGGATAGCGGCGAGACAGAGCGTGCCCGCTACCAGATCAAACTTCTGGAGCAGCGCGCCGCTGGCAAAGACGAGCAGGAGATACAGTAGGCCCGACTTCATCCCATAGCGGTCGCCGGGAATCAGCCGACGAGCCACCGCACGGATCAGCACCAGCGTCAGCAGGTCGATCAGCAGCAGCTCGATGCCAAAGCTCAGGCCGTAGACGCTGTAGCGCTGCGGATCGGGCATGGGCAGCGCCGTCGGTGAGGCGACGAAGGCCGGATCGGGCCGGGGCGCAATCGCCGAGAATGGCAGCAGTACCAGGGCTGGCGCCAGCAGCAGCACTATCGCCACCGGGGGATACTCGACCGGAAAATCGCGATACGGCAGCTTCCCCGCAGCGAATTCGCCCGCATATTTGTAAAATTGCGGATCGCTGTAGTGCGCGCCGATAATCATGCCGAGCAGCAGCAGCAGGCGGGTCACCAGCCAGACCACGAGCAGGACACGATCCGCCGACACAGGTGACATTGCCGACGCAGCGAACTTTTCTTTCAGCCAGCACCACCAGCGGCGTCCCTGCGACCGCACCGCGCGCATGCTATTCATGGCGCACCGCCTCTCGCGCCGCCGCTCCTCCGGGCGCTGTCACGAGCGCGCCGCCGGGCACATGTGCGGGCCTGTCACTCGGCTCGTCGTCCGCTTCCTCGGCGAGCGCGAGCGCCAGAGCTGGCAGCGTGACGAAATAGAAATAGGTCGTGAGACTGCGCCAGGCGAACCATAAAGGCGTCACCGCAAGAACGAATCCAAGGCCTGTCCCAGGGCGTGGCAGGCGCCAGTAGATGAGGAGGCAGGCGGCGATTGCCAGCACCTCCAGCGCGAGGTAGACGGGCGCCGGAGCCAGCGGCAGCACGCCCGCGAGTGAGAGGCGGACCAGACCGTTGCCGAGCGGGAACATCGGGTCCAACTGTGGCGCAAGCACGCCGCGCACCCACGCCGCGGGGTTGTTGACGACGAACGGCGCGTTGATGACCGCGAAGATAGCCACGCCTCCCACCAGCCGCCGCATTGCCGCGCGCGGGCCAGAGCGACGCCAGACGAGCAGAAGATAGAACGGCGCGAAGAACCATGCCAGTTGCTTCGCGGCCAGCGCCAGCCCGAACGCCACAGTGGAGACGACCGGGCGCCGCCACCAGCGCCAGGCGATGAATAAGAGCAGGATGTAGAAGACATCCAGATCGCCCACCATCGCCGCGTTGATGAGCGGCGCATCGGCCAGCACGAGCAGCGCCAGCCATATCCGGCAGTCAGGCGGCACTGAGCGCACCAGCAGGATGGCTAAAGCGAGCAGGCAGAGCACGAAGAAGAGCACGACGCTCGGCAGCCCGGCCCAGACGAATGGCACTAAGGGCAGAAAGGCCAATGCTGGATAGCTGACACGCGACTCGAACGCGCTCACGGCATCGGGGTTGCCAACCGGCTGCTGGGCAAACACGGCGCGCAGCTCATCCTTCGATGGATAGTCCGTCGGCGGCGTGCTGGCGAATGCGCCCTGGCGGAGCGGCGTGATATTGGCGGGATCCTGGTGGAGCGCGCGCATGGCCGCCACGATGTCGGAGGTGGCGTAAGGGTTATGCCCGTCGAGCAGTTGCTGCGCGGCGTAGTGGTCGAGCGTGGTGCCGTCGTTGGCGTACTGGGGCGCGGAAAAGCTGGCGGCGACGACCCGGACACTCTGGAAGATACCCAGCGGCACGACGAGCAGCGTCAGACAGAGGGCGGCGATCTGCACCTGTCGACGGTAGGGCCAGCGCCAGCGTGGCGGCTTGACACCCACAGCGGCCAGCAGCAACACGAGCGAGGCGGCCAGCGTGAGCACGACGAGGACGCCGGTAAGGGTTGCGCCCAGAGCATAGGTGACGGGATCGCGCGGGAGCTCCAGCAGATTCTGGAGCGCCAGCGCCAGGGCGACCAGCGTCAGACGCGCCGCGGTCGTCTGGCGGGGAACGACAATCCATTGTCGCGCCCAGCGGGCGAACGCGCCTGGCTCCGAAGCCACTGCGGGGGTCGTCGTGCTCATGCGTTCTCCCGGCGCCCGGTCTGTCTGCCTCATCGTGAGAGACCATCCGCAACTGCGCCGACTGCAACCAGCCAAAACAGCGTCTGAGGCCAGACATGGCCGCTAAGATGACACCTTGTGACGCCTACTAAAACGCTATAACGCCTCTACGCGATCAAACGTTCCTGGCGTGCACGGCCAGTACTTCATGTTCATGCAACTGCTGAGCGCTGCGAAGCGTCTGTCTCAGGGCGTCTGGCGAAACGGCAACATAATGATCGCGCCAAACGCCGCTACCGCTGGCACCGCGTAGAGCAGCGCCTGAATGACATCATCCTGCGACTGCGCGTGCAGAAACATCGTGAAGCTGGCAATGGCAAACCCGACACCGATGGCAAAGAGCAGAATGGTGCTGAGCATTCGCTTCGACATGATCGCCTTCTCTACCGTGTGTATGTTATGTATGTTCCGAATATTCCCACAACAGTGGCCATATGCGCCGCCAGATTATACCATGTTTGCGGTATCGCACACCACGCGCCTATGACTCGAACGTTACACTATCGGATGGCGCATCATTCCCAAAACACCCGCGCACCCGTTATGGTCTTGCATGACGATACGCAGCGTCCGAGCGGCTACTTGCCGCATACGTTTATAGGAGGCCCGCTTGAAGCATCCGGTGAAGCATCCGGTGAGGAGACATTATCCATTTCTTCTCTGTAGCCTGTTCATGGTGAGTGTTCTTGGTGGGCTGGCAGGCTGTAAGATTAGCGCATCAAATATCGCGCTGCCGACCGCAACCAAGGCAACGGTGGCTATCACCATGCAAAACCGTGATTTCGCCACGAGCGAACCGCTGGGCATTCTCGTCAAGAACACCGGTTCGGCGGATGTCTACGCCTTCGATGGCCTGTCTGGTTGCACGGTCCTGCAATTGCAGCAATATGATTCGGACAAGAAGGCGTGGGTCGCGGCGGACCGGTGCCGCGAGACGGTGCAGCCGCGCGTGCTGGTGATTCGCAAGGGGATGAGCGAGCCGTTCACGCTCGCGCCGAGCTCTCCCGGCGACCCGAACTCCTGGGATTCGGGCGCGTATCGCATCGCGCTCACGTTCAGCACGCACCCGGCTGGCAAATCGGAGATGCAGGTAGCGTATTCGCCAGGCTTCAACATCTCAGGGTGAGAGGCGCGGCCTCCTCCCCAGCCCCTCCCCTTAAAGGGAGAGGGGAGCCAGACTCCTCGCCAACCGCCGCACTGGTCACCGAGTCCCTCTCTCGTGAGGGGGAGGGTGGCCGAAGGCCGGGAGGGGGTCTCTTGGCTGGGGAGAACCTCGCCCCCAACCCCTCTCTTCGAAGGAGAGGGGAACCAGAGCAGAATAGAGCAGGGAGCGACATATGGAGAATCCCCAACTCGTCGTCAGCAACTTCACCTTCGCGCCTGACGATCAGCGGCGGGTGGAGGCGGCGCTCGGCAAGGGCGGTTTGCTGCTGGTGTATGGCGGCCGCGATGCGCTGCGTGAGGCGCTGCTGGCGCACCCCGAGGCCGATGTCGTCGCCAGCTTCTTCCCACCCGCCGACCTGCTGGCAATTGTGCCAAATCTGAAGTGGATCGCGCTGCCCAGCGCCGGAGCGGATCACATGATCCGGGCGGGCATTGTGCAGCCGGGCGGCCCGGTGGTGACCACCGCAAGCGGCATCCATGCGGTGCCTATCGGCGAGTTCGTGCTTTCGCTGATGTTGATGTGGGTGCGCCACTGGCCTCAGATCATCGACTATCAGCGCGCCGCGACGTGGCCCGATACGGCGGGGCGCGAAAAGCTGCATGGACGCGAGCTGGACGACGCAACGCTCGGCGTCATCGGCCTGGGCGCGATTGGTCGGCACGTCGCCCGGCTGGGCCGCGCCTTCGGCATGCGTATCATCGCGACGCGGCGGAGCGCCAGCGCGGGGTCGAGCGACCCCGACGCCGATACGCTGGTCCCGCCCGATCACCTGGGCGATCTCCTCGCCGCCTCGGACTTTGTCGTCGTGAGCGTGCCCGCGACGGCGCAGACGCAACATCTGCTCGGCGCGGACGAGCTGCGGATGATGCGGCGCGACGCCTTCCTGATCAACATCTCGCGGGGCAGCGCGATTGACGAGGCGGCGCTGATTGAGGCGCTGACCGATGGCGTCATCGGCGGCGCGGGGCTGGATGTCTACGAGACGGAGCCGCTACCCGCCGAGAGTCCGCTCTGGCGGCTGCCCAACGTGATTCTCTCGCCGCATGTGGCCGGCAACACCGACCAGTACAGCCGCCGCTTCACCAATCTGTTTCTGGAGAATCTGGCGCGTTACCGGGCAGGAGAGCCGCTGCGCAACGTGGTGGATGTTGAGCGGGGGTATTAGGGGGCAAGCCTTGTGATAGGGCACGCGTCGCGGCATGAATGCTGCGGCTAAGCGCAGCCAAGACGCATGAGCTCACAGTCAACACATGCCGCGCGCCCCCTACGCCACTTTGGTGATTCATGGCACCCTCTCTCCTATGGGAGAGAGGGCCTGCCACCCTTAATTCCGCACCGGCCGACCTGTCCGCAGGAACGTCTCGATGCGCTCCTGCGTCTTCGGCATCCCCGCCAGGCTGATGAACGCCTCGCGCTCCAAGTCGAGGATGTCCTGCTCGGTCAGCGTATCGTTCGCCGAGGCGCCGCCGCCCGTCAGCACGTAGGCCAGCTTGCCCGCCACCACCGCGTCATGCTCCGAGACCTTCCCCTGGAGCCGGAGGTTCTCCACCTGCTGCTCCAGCACCAGCCGACCGCCCTCACCGGGCAGGCGGAAGGTCGGCGGCTCCGGCGGACTCCACTCGCCCTGCGCCTTCGCCTCCGCCAGCGCCAGCGCGTCGGCCTTCGCGTCGGCCAGCAGCCGCTCGCGGTCCAGCGTGATCGCGTCGGTCTTGCGCAGGAAGCCATAGGACATCGCATCGGCGGCGCTCGTCGCCACCGTCGCCACCGCCACGATCTCGAAGACATGGCGCGACGCCGCGAATGGCCCGCGCTCCGGCGTCAGCGTCTGCCAGCGCGCCAGCAGCTCCTTACAGCCGCCACCGGCGGGCAGCAGCCCTAGGCCAACCTCGACCAGCCCGAGATACGTCTCCGCCGCCGCGCGCACCTTCTGCCCGTGCATCACGATCTCGCAGCCGCCGCCCAGCACCTGCCCCACCGGCGCGACCACCACCGGCACCGGGCTGTACTTGATCGTCATGTTCGCCTGCTGGAACGTCGCGACCGCCTTCTCCATCAGCGCCCACTGGCGCATCTTCGCCCCCATGATGACCTGCGCCACATTCGCCCCGACGCTGAAGTTGGCCGCGTCGTTGGCAATCACGATAGCGCGCCAGTTCTGCTGCGCCTCCTCGACCGCTGCGCGCATCATGTTGGCCACATCATCGTCCACCGAGTTCATCTTCGTGTGGAACTCGACGCCGAGCACGCCGTCGCCCAGGTCCACCAGCGACGCGCCACGGTTCTCCTTCACCATGCCGTTGCTCTTCTTGAGCGCCGCCATCGTCAGCGGAGTCGCCGTGGCGGGCAGCGGCTGATACGTCCGCGCGGTGAAGTCGTAGTAGGAGCGCGTCGGCGCCTGGGTGTAGAAGCTACCGGTGCCGTTGCCCAGCACCTCCTCGACCAGCGGCGGCAGCGTCCGCCCCTCGGCGGTCATCCGCTGCGCCAGCGCCGCCACGCCCAGCGCGTCCCACGTCTGGAAGGGGCCAACGTCCCAGTTGAAGCCCCAACGCATCGCGTTGTCGATGTTGACGATATCGTCAGCAATCTCCGGCGCGACGGCGGCGGTGTAGAGCAGCGTATCGGCGGTCAGCTCCCACGCCAGTTTGCCCGCGCGGTCGCTCGCATTCACCACCGAGCGGATGCGCTCCAGCGGATCGGGATTCGCCTTGACATTATCGAGCGACGAGAAGTGCGCCGACTCCTGCGGGCGATATTCCAGCGTCGCCGGGTCAATCGCCAGAATCTCCGATTTGCCATCCGCGCCCTTGACACGTTTGTAGAAGCCCTGGCCGGTCTTGTCGCCGAGCCACTTGCGCGCCACCATCTCGCGCACGAACTCAGGCACGCGGAACAGCTCGCGCTGCGGGTCGTCGGGCAGGTTCTCGTAGAGGTTATCGGCGACGTGTACCAGCGTATCGATGCCCGCGAGATCGGCTGTTCGGAACGCCGCCGACCTGGGCCGCCCCATCGGCTGGCCGAGAATCGCGTCCACCTCCTCGATGCGATAGCCCTCGTCGAGCATGCGGCGGATGGTTGCCATGAAGCCAAAGGTGCCGATACGGTTGCCGATGAAGTTCGGCCGATCCTTGCAGTAGACGACGCCCTTGCCGAGCCGCTCCGTGCAGAATGCGCCCATGAAGGACATCAGCTCAGGGTCGGTATCTGGCCCCGGCACGAGCTCCAGCAGCTTCATGAAGCGCACCGGATTGAAGAAGTGGGTAATCAGGAAGTGGCGGCGGAAATCTTCGCTACGGCCCTCCAGCAGCATCGTCGCGGGCAGACCCGAGGTATTCGACGATATGATCGTCCCAGGACGTCTGACGGCTTCGACACGCGCATAGAGGTCACGTTTGATATCTAGCTGCTCGAAGACCGCCTCGACGATCCAGTCCACCTCGCCCAGCTTTGCCAGATCGTCCTCGGTGTTGCCCACCGTCACCAGCTTCACGCTCTTCTGCGTGTAGAAGGCCGAGGCCGGTTTCGCCTTGATGGCGCGCTCCAGACCTGTCTGCGCCACGCGGTTGCGGGCCGTGCGGTCGGTGGCGTTCTGCGCGTCAGGCGCGACGATATCGAGCAGCAAAACCGGGATGCCAGCGTTCGCCAGGTGCGCGGCGATGCCCGCCCCCATGATGCCCGCGCCAATCACCGCCGCACGTTGAATGTTGTAGCTCATGATTGTTCCTCTTCATGTTCATGGCGAGCTCGCGGCATAAATGCCGCAGCTAACGCGCCTCGAACATTGGCGCGTTGATGGTCAAGCGCGTCGCTCGCCCCGGCTCTCCACTGACGCACCACCGCATAGTCCGCCGCCAGGAAGCGGAAACCGAACGGGCAGGATTAGCCGCGGCATTTATGCCTCGAAGCTGGGGCGATACTCCGTTCCCCTGCGGCCTCATTCGGTCGCCTCAGTGCCCCTCTCCCTTTAGGGAGAGGGGTTGGGGAGGGGGCAGCCCCCTACAGCCGCTCGATGATCGTGGCGACGCCCTGGCCGCCGCCGACGCACAGCGTCGCCATCCCCAGCCGCTTGTCCAGCGTCTCCAGGTCGTTCAGCAGAGTCGCGATCAGCCGCGCGCCGGTGCAGCCCAGCGGATGACCCAGCGCAATCGCGCCACCATGCGGATTGAGCTTCTCCTCGTCAATGCCAAGCTCGCGGATGACCGCCAGCGACTGCGCCGCGAACGCCTCGTTCAGCTCGATCACGTCAATGTCGCCCAGATGGAGGTTCGCGCGCTGCAACGCCTTCGTCACCGCCTTGACCGGCCCGATGCCCATGATCTCTGGCGCGACGCCCGCGACCGCCATCGAGATCACGCGCGCCTTCGCCGGGATGCCCAACTCGCGCGCCTTCTCCGCCGACATCAGCACCACGCCCGACGCGCCGTCATTGAGCGGGCTGCTGTTGCCCGCAGTGACGCTCCCACCAGCGATAAACGCGGGCTGCAAGGCGGCCAGCGCCTCCATCGAGGTCTCGCGGCGCGGCCCCTCATCCGTCGTGAACATCGTGCCGTCCGGCAGCTGCACCGGGACGATCTCGCGGGCGAAGACGCCGCCATCAATCGCCGCCAGCGCGCGCTGATGGCTGCGGAGCGCGAATTGGTCCTGGTCCTCGCGGCTGATGTTATATTGCTTCGCCAAATTCTCGGCGGTGATGCCCATCGGGATGTACGACTGGTTGAAGGCATTGCTCAGCTTGCCCGGCATGCCGCACAGCTCGATGCCCTGCTCGTTGTTGATGAGCTTGGGATTGAAGCTCGGATTGAAGCCGCCCATCGGCACGCGCGACATGCTCTCGACGCCACCCGCGATGATCAGGTCGCCCTGGCCGAGCATAATGCTCTGCGCCGCCATGTTGACCGCCTGCAGGCTGCTGGCGCAGAAGCGGTTAACCGTCGTGCCGCCCGCATCAATCGGCAGGCCCGCCAGCGCGGTGGCGATGCGCGCCAGATTCATCCCCTGCTCGCCCTCTGGGAAGGCGCAGCCGAGAATCACATCCTCCAGCAGCGAGGTATCCAGGTTGGGAACTCGCTCCGCCGCGGCCCGTAACGCGACGGCGGCGAGATCGTCGGCGCGCACCGTACGCAGCGCGCCCTTGCCCGCGCGCCCAATCGGGGTACGCACGGCGCTGACAATAACGGCTTCTGGCATCGTAACCCTCTCTTTAGCTTCTCTCTGGTGACATGGTGATTAGACACGCGACCCTCTCCCCCAACCCCTCCCCTAAAAGGGAGGAGAGCCAGGCGGCCGCTTTGTTCGCCTCATCCCTCCCCTTCTAGGGGAGGGTGGCCGAAGGCCGGGAGAGAGCTTGCGGTCATCGCGGCTTCAGCAGCACCCACTCAACCGTCATCTCGGATATCGTCTGACCAGCGCTATCGAATAGCTCGATGGGAATGGTGAAGCGCGCCTTGCCCGCCTCCGCCACCTGTGCGCGGACGGCCTCCTGATCGGCGCGCGAGAACTGTGAGACGGCGCGCAGGTCGCCCTGCCTCGGCCGGACATAGGTGATCGAGGCCGCCGCCGCAATCGGCGCGAAGCCCTCGGCCATCAGGTCGCTGAACGCCGCGAGCACCAGCCCGCCCGACGCTACCTCGCCCAGCCCAAACTGCGCCACCGCGTGCACCGTGCCAACATGGTTCAGCCGCTCCTGCGCGGCGGGAAGAACCGCCTCCGCCGACTCGGCGTCTACGGCGGAGACATGCGCGCCAACGTGTTGGGCAAATGGCACCTGCTCGAAGAGTGTCCGGTCAATCGCCGCCGCATCCATCAGGGATGCTCCTTTTCCTGTCTCAGATACGAAATCTTCGGCCCGCAGACCTCACCCCGGCCCCTCTCCCACGGGGAGAGGGGAGCCAGAAACCTGGCCATTCGCCGCGATGGTTGCCCTGGCCCTCCCCTTGTAGCGGAGTGTGGCCGAAGGCCGGGAGAGGTCCACGCCCCCTACAGCGGATACGCGCCCTTCTCGGTGACGATGCCCGCCAGCTCGCGCTGCAGCGGCACGATGTCCACCGAGGGATCGCCCAGATAGCGGCGAACCTTTGCCAGCTCGTCGCGGCGTTCATCGCCCTCGAACGTCATCGTCAGCGCGCCCTCCATCGCCGCCCGCGCTTCTGGCAGCAGCCGCAGCACCGCCATCTGCGCCAGCAACGCATGCGTGTGTGCGTCCACACCGCCTGCCTGCACCGCTTCGAGGGCGCGCCCGGCGGCGCTGTCCATCGCGTAGAGCGCGATCATCTGGTTGGCGGCGAATTCGAGGAACTCCTGCTCCTCCTCCATCGTCGCCATGAACTTCATCGCGCCCTTCATCACCGAATAGATCGCGGCGCGTTTGGCCCGCTCCACCAGGTTGACGCTCTCCCGCAGCGCGTCGGGCGTCTGCGCATCAGCGAAGTCGGCTGCCTGCCCGCCCGAAATCTGCGCCTCGACCTCCGGGAAGACCGAGAAAATGTCGATCTTGTTCGCCATCGCACGGCGGAAGAGCGTCCCCGCCGTCACCAGCCGGTTGACCTCGTTCGTCCCCTCGAAGATGCGATTGATGCGGTTGTCTCGGTAGACATGCGAGATGGGGTACTCGTCCATGAAGCCATAGCCGCCGAAGACCTGGACGCCCTCGTCAGCGCAGCGCGCCAGCGCCTCCGTCCCGAAGACCTTGGCGATGGAGCATTCGATGGCGTACTCCTCGATGGCGGCCAGCTGCGCCTGCCGGTCCTCGCCCGCGGCCACGCGCGCATCTTCCACCAGGCCCACCGTGCGCAGCGCCAGCGTCTCCGCCGCATAGGTATCGGCGGCCATGTTGGCCAGCTTCTTCTTAATCATGCCGAAGCCCGAGAGCGGCCGCCCAAACGCCTTGCGCTCGTTGGCATACGCCGCGGCCATGTCAAGGCATGAGCGTGCGCCACCCGCGCTGCCCAGCCCCAGCTTCAATCGGCCAATATTCAGGATGTTGAAGGCAATCTTATAGCCCTTGCCAATTTCGCCCAGTACGTTCTCAACCGGCACCTGCACGTTGTCGAAGTAGACCGTCCGCGTGGATGAGCCTTTGATGCCAACCTTCTTCTCTTCCGCTCCGGTCGAGACACCGGGCCAGGCCGTCTCCACGATGAAGCCGGTATGCTTGGTGTCGTCCACCTTGGCGAAGACGACCATCACATCGGCAAAGCCCGCGTTGGAGATCCACTGCTTCGCGCCGCTGAGGATATAGTGCTTGCCATCCTCGGAGAGCGTCGCCCGCGTGCGAATGGACATTGCATCCGAGCCGACACCCGGCTCGGTGAGCGCGTAGGCGCCAATCAGCTCACCCGTCGCGAGTTTCGGCAGATACTGCCGCTTCTGCGCGTCCGTGCCATAGAAGACGATGGGCAGCGTGCCGATGGTGGTATGTGCGCCATGTGCCACGGCGAACGACGCCTGGCGCATCTCGCTTGCCACCAGGCTGCTGACGACCAGGCCAAGATCAGCGCCGCCGTACTCCTCCGGCACATCGATCATCAGCAGGCCCTGCTCGCCCGCCAGCTTGACCAGCGACGGCATCAACCCCGGCTCCTGCGCGTCGATCTCATCCGACTTCGGCGTCACCTCACGCGCGACAAAGGTTGCCGCCGACTGCTGGATATCGCGCTGCTCGTCGTTCAGCTTCTCCGCTGTGAGGAAATGCGCCTCCGTCACCGGCGTCATGAGGTAACCGGCCCCCGTCTCGGCCTTCGACTCTGTTGCCATAGTTCCCGCCTCCTTTGTCGCGTTCTCGCCCAATCAATGGGTCCGCTCACTGCCTCAGTACACGCTACGCAAAAGATTCTATGTTGCCGATTGCTCTGCGGTGGAAGGCTTCTCCTCGGCAATCGCCTCGTCGCGCAGCACGCGCCGTATCACTTTGCCGATAAGGCTCTTGGGCAGCTCATCGCGGAAGACGAACTGCTTCGGAACCTTGTAGATTGCCAGCCGCTCCTTGCAGAAGGCGGTCATTTCCTCGGCCGTGGCATGCTGTCCCGGCTTTAATACGATGTAGGCGCGCACCGTCTCACCCCGATAAGGATCGGGCACGCCAATGACCGAGGCCTCCAAAACCGCAGGGTGCTGAAACAGAACTTCTTCCACATCATGCGGGAAGATTTTGTACCCTCCGGCGATGATGACATCCTTGATGCGATCTACGATGGTGAAATATCCATCCTGGCTCATCATGCCGATGTCACCGGTACGCAGCCACTCCTCTTTCATGACCTTCGCCGTCTCGTCCGGGCGATTCCAATAGCCCTGCATCACCTGTGGACCGCGAACCACAAGCTCGCCTTGCTGCCCTACCGGGAGAAAGACATCTGTATCATGGTCAATGATCGCGGCATCGGTATTGGGAAGTGGCAGGCCAATCGTGCCGATGCGACGCTCGCCGAAGACGGGATTGCAGTGCGTCACGGGCGACGCTTCAGTCAATCCATAGCCCTCGACGACACGCGCGCCCGAAACCGCCTCGAAGCGCGTCTGCACCTCTTTCGGCAGCGGCGCGGACCCACTGATGCACACGAGAATCGAGCTGAGATCCTGTTTCGTCTTCTCCACCTCACGCGCGAGCGCCAGATAGATAGTCGGCACGCCAGGGAAGAGATCAGGCCGGTGCTTCTTAATCGCTTTCAGCGTATCTTTGACAGTGAACCGCGGCAGCAGCACCATCGTCGAGCCGCTATAAATCGTCAGGTTCATGGCAACGGTCAAGCCATACACGTGGAAGAAAGGCACCACACAGAGGTTAATGTGGTGTCCTGGCGGCAAGTCATTCCATGCCCAGGACTGAGCTGCATTTGCTGCCAAGTTCCGATGGGAGAGCATTGCACCCTTGGGAACGCCGGTAGTGCCGCCAGTGTATTGCAACACCGCGGTATCATCTGGCGCCGCTGGCTCAGGCAGAGCGAATACCTCAAACCCATATCGACCCTGCGCAGGGTCGATAATCTCCTTGAATGTATGGTTGCCAGACTGGGCGCGGAAGGCTTTCATATCAACTTTCGGTTTCCCACGCTGCTCGCGGGCCTGCACAACCTTGTAGCCGAACGCCAGTAGCGGAGGGAAGTAGTCGGCGATATTGGTCAGAATGACATGCTCGACCGGAGTACGCTCACGAATGGGGGCAAACGCGGGATAGAACTGATCGAGCATGACAATCGCCCGCGCGCCCGCGTCCTTGAGTTGATGCTCCAGTTCAGGCGGAGTATAAAGCGGGTTGGTCGGCACGACCACCGCCCCTGCCTTGAGCGCGCCATAGAACGCAATAGGAAACTGCGGCGTATTCGGCAGGCAGATGGAGATACGGTCGCCTCGCTTGATGCCCAGACGCACCAGCGCGCGGGCGAAGCGCTCGATGAGCGAGGCTAGTTGCAGATAGGTCAGCCGCGTGCCGTAATACTCGATCGCGACACTTGCCCCGTATCTGCGCGCCGCCTCGTCGATGAGCCAGGTTAGCGGCTGCTCAGGGATGCTGACCGTCGCGGGCACGCTCGCTGGATAGTGAGCCAGCCACGGACGCTTCATATATGCTGAGAGAGCGTCATCGCTCGATTCGTCGCGTACCGGCGCCTCCAGGTGCGCCTGACTCTCATCATCCATTGCCATAACACCTCTTTGTGGGTCGGACCGTCGCGGCAATATTGCCATCATTATAGAATCTGCGACGGGCGAATGGCGTGTAGCCAGCTAACGTTTCAAATACGGTATACTAGACCCCAGCTAACAACTTTGCGGAGGGTATTCAGGAAGGCAGTGTGACCAATGCGAGTTCCACAGCCAGACCAGTTTCAACTGCCAGCGGACGCCGCGTTTGGCGATGTCGTCAGCTTCCTGCGGCGCAAGCATGGGTTGTCGCAGGGGCAGCTCGCTCGCGCGGCGCGCCTCTCACGCACGTACATCTACCATCTGGAGACGGGCAAGCGCCTCGCGCCATCGGTGCGCTCCGTTCGGGCGATTATGCGCGCGCTCGATCTGCATGGCGCAGATCGCCTGATGCTGGCGCAGGCGTTTGCGCACCTGACCGGCAGCTACCTCGATGAAGAAAACGATACGCTCGATCTGCTTGATCAACGCGAGCTGGCGGCGCTGCTGGTGCGAAACAGCGCGTTCCCAGCCCATAGCCTTGACCGCCTCTGGCATATCAGCGCCTGGAACACGCCCGCGCATGAGCTGTTCGAGCTGAATCTCTCGCCCACGCCGTCCGAAAGCACACAGCTGCTGACCATTGTCTTCGACCCCAAGTACCGCGCGCGCTTTCGCCCCTGGGAGGAGCTGGCGCGACGGCTGCTGGCGGAGTTCAAGCACAACACGCGCTCGCTGACGTACCTGCCGGAATATCGGTCGCTCTGGCGCTCGCTGCGGATGCTGCCTGACTTTCGCCGTATTGCCGACTCGTCGGACCCCGGCTGGGGGACCGCCAGTTTCGTCTTCCAGATGCGCCACTCGCGGCTCGGCCCGCTGACGCTACGAACATCCGTCACCGTCTTCAGCGGCGCCTCGGACTACTCGATTGTCACCTATGTTCCCGGCGACCAACAGACGCTGGCCACCTTCGCCGCAAATGGCTGGCAGGCATAGGCGTGATTGCGATGCAACGTCAGAATGTTGTATGCTGAAGCATCGGAAGGACATATCCAGCCACCCACCCTCCAACGTTTGGTGTGAATTAGCATGAGAGGCCTTGAAACCCGAATCTGTGCCGCGCGGGCCATGACTGCAGTTGGCTGAGTTAGCTGCCTCTGACTCAGGATTCACCCATACTTCCCAACAGCAACTCCCACCAAGCATTCAAGACACGACTGGTAGCAATCCCTCGGTAGCGAACATCAGAGAGCGCCTACTATGCCCCAGCATCCCCACACCATTCAGGACTACCCATGTGGCCGCCACGCGCTTCGTCATGCCCGCAGTGCCCGGACGAAACTCCCGCTGGCGATTGTTGCGCTGGCGATTGTTGCGCTGGCAATGCTGCTGGCGGGCTGTGGGGCGACGCGCCCGGCGGCGACGGCCGGCGCTGGAAACCTGGCGCACGTAGCCCTTCAGCGCCAGCACACTTTCACCTACGTGGCCATTGGCGCCTCGGATGCGTTTGGCATCGGCACAGCAAATCCGGCCCGCGACAATTGGCCAACAGTGCTGGCGCATCTGACCGGGCCAGACACACACCTCATCAATCTGGGCATCCCAGGCGAAACGGTCGCTGAAGCGCGTGGGACCGAGCTACCCATCGCGCTGGACGCCGATCCGGCGGTTGTCACTGTGTGGCTTGGTGTGAACGACATCCTGCAATCGGTCTCAGTAGACGAGTATGAGCAGGGCCTCGAGGCGATGCTTCACGCACTCGATGAGCACACTCATGCCCATGTCTTCGTTGGCAACATCCCAGACCTGACAGCATTGCCCTACTTCGCGGGTTTCGATCAGCAGGCGCTCACGGCCAAGATTGTGCGCTGGAACGCGGCCATAGACCAGGCCATCGCCTCCACGGGCGCAATCCTCGTGGATCTCAACGCAAGTTGGGATATCGTCGCGCAGCATCCCGAATACGTCGCCAGTGATGGGTTGCATCCTTCGACCGAAGGCGCCAAACAATTGGCTGCGGTCTTCCTTGCATCGATCATAACCGCGCTGCCCGACATACACGCGGAGGCAGGCGCGGCATGAATAGCATTTTCGAGTTCTCACCAGGCGAGTTGGCGTGGCCTCTCGCCGCCGCTACGGCGCTTATCGCGCTGATCCTGATTTGGCAGGCATGGCGCGCGCCTCACCTGTTACGTATCGGGCTGCGCAATGTGCCACGAAGCAAATCACGCACCGTGCTGGTGGTCTTCGGCCTCATGCTAGCGACCACATTCGTCGCTTGTGCCATCACTATCGACTATACGCTGGTGGTGGCCGTCAAGACCGTCGCCGTCTATAACCTCGGTCGTGTTGATGAGGAGGTGGTTCGCCCTGGCGGCTCGACGACGCCCTTCTCACAGGATGTTGGCGCGCTGGTACGTGAAACGCTCGTTACGAATCCTTATGCCATCGGCATTGCGCCTGGTTTGCAGCTGCCGAATACGTTGGTCGCTGACGAGACATCACGCCAGATACGTGGTGGTGTTAGCACGCTGGCGGTCGATAACTCGGTCGCTGGCCAGTTGACCAGATTCACCAAGGCTTCCAATGGCGCCCCTGTATCGCTTGACTCTTTACATGATGGCGAAATCCTGGTCAATCGCAGCGCGGGTACGTTGCTCAACGCGCATGCAGGCGATACCATCCACCTGTATTCAGATCACTGGCCAGGCAAGCGCTACACCTTCACCGTGCGCAGCGTTGTCGGCGGCGGACTCCTGGGCGATGCACCGACTGTTGTATTGACGATGCCCACCCTCTCGCGCCTCATGGACGCTCCCAACGCTATCAATGTCGTGTATATAGCCAATGCTGGCGACGGCCTGAGCGGCGTGGTGTACAGCGCCAATATCGCGAATGATCTGCGTGTGGCGCTCCCCGACTTTCTCAAAGTGAATACCGTCAAGGCCGACGGAGTGGCGCTCGCTTTGGGCGCGCAGGAAGTCTTTGGGCGCATCCTGACTCTCTTCACGCTCTTCGCCTTTGCCATCGGCCTGCTGCTGATCTTCCTGATCTTCTCGCTGCTGGCGGCCGAGCGCCGCGCCGAATTGGGGGTAGCACGCGCTATTGGGATGCGCCGCTCCCAAATTGTCCTGTTGCTGCTCTTCGAAGGCTCCGGCTATGACTTCGCCGCCGCGCTCTTCGGCATGTTGACGGGCCTGGGCCTCGGCGCGCTCATCGTCACGATGGTGAGCCCTGTCATTACACGGCTAGGTTATCAGCTGCAATTTAGTGTAGAGCCCGAAGGCATGCTGGTCGCCTTCTGCCTGGGCGCTCTGTTTACCCTGGGGACCATTCTGCTCGCGGCGTGGAATATCAGCCGCATGACGGTCGCGGCAGCGTTACGCGACCTGCCAGAGCCACCCAAGCCGAATCCTGGCCTCATCACGCGAGCGCGTCAGGCGTTCGCCGGAATACAGCATCCATCCAGCGCACCAGGAACCACGTTGACCGAAACCGCGGAGGCGTGGCTCAGAGTGCTGGAAGGCGCTGTCACGACAGGAGTCATTCCGCTCATCGGTGGAGTCGCACCGCTTACCCTCGGCATTGTGCGCCATGATGGCCTCCTCTTCGCGCTGGGGCTCTCCATAGCTGCCGTCGGGCTGGTGTTATTGCTGCGGATGAGGCTCCTCACCGCGATGGCGCGCCGTGCCAAGAATACCGATCCGGCATCGGCGGCGCGACAGGCGGCGCAGGCTACGATACTGGCCGACCGCCTGGCAACGCTGGTGCTTGGCGGCGGGCTGGCGCTCTACTGGTCGCTGCCATTCGACACGACACAACGTCTGGGGCTGCCGCACTTTAATGGCGGCGTGCCGCTGATTTTCGTCGCGGGCATGATGATGGTATTTGGCGTCGTCATCGCGCTGGCGCCCAACCTCGATCTGTTGCTCCCCTTCGCCTCCAGGCTGCTCGGCGGCATTCGTGGCTTGCGCCATATCACCGCCGTCGCGCTGGTCTATCCCGCATTGCATCGCTTCCGCACAGGGATCGGAATCGCCCTGTTCTCGCTGGTCTGCTTCACACTGGTAGTCATGGCCTGCATCGCCGCCTCGGTCACCAGTAGTTATGGCGATGTTCGCCAGATGGCGGCCGGCTATGACATCTCGGGTCAGCCCCTCTTTCGCCCCGTTGGCGGGAGTGACGCGCTACGGCGTGTATTGAGCGAACGCTCGCCCACGACGCTTGGTGGCATCAGCGCGATCAGTTCGACGACACCTGTGCCGTTGGGAGTGCTCCAGCCGGGCTCGCTCAATGCGGGCTGGCGGGTCTATCCTGCGTCGCAGATCGACGGTGCTTTCCTCGATGGTATTGGCTTGCCGCTGGCAGCGCGCGCACAGGGATATGCCAGTGATGCCGCTGTCTGGCAGGCGGTGAAAACGCATCCAGGCAATGTCGTCATCGACGCCAGCGCACTTAGCAGCCAGGATGCGGATACGCTTGGATTGTCACCTGCTGCGCCTGTGAGTGCAGTGCAGTTTTTGGGGCCACCCATCGCCGCTGGTCTTCCTGGCCTGTCCAATGTCGAGGCGCTCAAACATCCAACCTCCGCGTCGACGCAGGGCGCGTTTTCCGCGATCGGAGTTTTCGCCAGCGACCCCTCGCTCGTACGGACGTATCGCGTCCAGTTGCGTGATATCGCGCTAGGTTCCGGGGTCATTGCGCCAACAACGCTCTGGGTTGGTGACATGCGCAGCACGACGGTCTCAAAGGTCACGGTTATCGGCATAATCGACAACACCCACGCCCCCATCTATGGCATGCTCGGCTCACCAGCCACCTTCGCGCCGATTGAACAGGGATTGAAGCCCTTTGGCAACGAATATTACTACTTCAAGGTCAATTCCAATGTCGAGCCGCAGAGCGAAGCGCGCGCGCTGGGTTCGGCGCTACTCGACCGCGGTTTCGAGACGACAGACTTGCACGACCTGCTGCTTGATATCAATGGCCCGCGCATCTTCCTGAGCCGTGTGCTTGTCGGGCTGGTCGGGCTGACGCTGCTGGTCGGCATGGCGGCTCTGGCGGTCACCGGCTCGCGGGCGGTTGTCGAGCGACGCCAGCAGATTGGGATGCTGCGGGCGATTGGCTTTCGGCGCCTCCATATCCAGATAATGTTCTTCATCGAGTCGCTGCTGGTCGGTGTCATCAGCGCCGGAGTGGGGTTAGGGCTGGGTCTGCTCCTCTGCCGTAACGTCTTTGCCGTCAATTTCTTTGCGGCGTTTACCACCGACCTGACATTCGTCGCACCCTGGGGAGAACTTGCGATCATCTGCGGCGCGGCAATTGCGGCGGCTGTGTTGGCGGCGCTCCTGCCCGCCTGGCAGGCGGGTCGGATTGCGCCAGCCGATGCGCTACGCTATGAGTGAACGATGGAATGAAAGACGCTGTCAACCTTCGCCGCGAATGATTGCTAGGCGGAATAACCTCTGTAACACAATCGTAAGTTTGTCGTATGCTCAATCGTCGGAAGGAACACCAGCCACAGGCTTCGGCTATCCCGCTACGGAGAGCGCTTATTATGCCACATGAGCCAGTGTATGCGGACCATCAGCACCGCGATAGTCCGCACAAGCGATCCATCCTACTCATTGGGATGCTGATGGCGCTCGCGGCCATCCTCATATCCTGCGCACCAGCCCCTCGCTCCACCGCGAAAGTTGATTCGCCTGCCAGCAGCCAGCGCGATTTTACCTATGTAGCCATTGGCGCTTCCGATGCCTTTGGCGTCGGCACCGATGACCCGGCTAAAGACAACTGGCCGACGGTGCTGGCGCATCTGCTCGGATCAGACGCACACCTCATCAACCTGGGTATTCCCGGCGAAACCGTAGCGGAGGCGCGGCAGACCGAGCTACCCGTCGCCCTTGATGCCAAACCATCGCTCGTGACAGTCTGGCTTGGCGTAAATGACATCGTGCAGTCGATTTCAGTCCAGGAGTACGAGGCCCAGCTAGAGGCACTCCTGCGGAAGCTGCAGCAGCAGACTCACGCCCATGTTTTCGTGGGCAACATCCCCGACCTTTCGTTGCTCTCCTTCTTCGCAGGCTTCGATCAGCCGACGCTCCAGGCGACGATTTCCCGCTGGAACGCCGCCATCGCGCAGGCAGTGGCCGCGACGGGCGCATCGCTGGTGAACCTCTACGTCGACTGGAGCGAACTGGCCACCCATCCAGAGTACATCGCTGGCGACGGCCTCCATCCCTCCACCGAAGGGGCGAAACGCCTGGCTGAAGTCTTTTTCTCGCACATCAGGCCGCTGCTTGCAACGCTCCGGTCCGCACCGGGGTCGCCATGAACAGTGTCTTCGAGTTCTCACCAGACTCCATTGCCAAGCCGTTGGCCATTGCGACGGGGCTCGTCATTCTGATGCTAGTCTGGCAGGCGATACGCATGCCTCACCTGCTCCGCATCGGGCTGCGCAATGTGCCACGCCGCAAATTGCGCACCGCGCTGGTCGTCTTCGGCTTGATGCTGGCGACGACCTTTATCGCCTCAGCCATTGCCATTGACGATACCATTGTGCTCGCCGTCAAGAGTGTCGCGGTCTACAATCTTGGCCGCATCGACGAGCAGGTCGCCCCCCGTGGCTCGACGGCTCCGTTTTCGGCCGCATTTGGCGACGAGGCGCGTGATGCGCTCGCCAGCAACGGGCATGTGGCCGGGATTGCGCCCGCGCTAACGCTGTCCAACGTGCTGGTCGCCGACGCGACGGCGCGCCAAGTGCGCGGCGGGGTCACAGCGCTGGCCATCGATGACGTCGGAGCTGGCCCGCTCACGGCATTCAGCGATACCAGCACAGGCGCAACGGTTCCACTGACCACCCTGCGCGATAATCAGATTCTGCTCAATCGCAGCACCGCGCAACTCCTCAACGCCCACCCAGGCGACACCATCTATCTTTACTCGGATCGCTGGCAGGGTAGCCGCTATACGTACACCGTCGCGGGCGCTGTGACTGGTGGGCTGCTCGGCGATACGCCAACCATTCTACTGACGATGCCCGCCCTCTCACATGTAATGCAGGTGAGCAACGCGGTGAATGTGATCTATATTGCTAACACAGGCAATGGGCTGACCGGCGTGGGATACAGCGATGGCATCGCCGACACCCTCCGCGATACGCTGCCTGGATTCCTGTCGGTGCATACCGTGAAGGCCGACGGCATCGCGCTCTCCTTACGCGCTCAAGATATCTTCGGGCGTATCCTGACCCTGTTTACGCTGTTCGCCTTCGCCATTGGCCTGCTGCTCATCTTTCTCATCTTCTCACTGCTGGCAGCCGAACGCCGCGCTGAACTGGGTATGGCACGCGCGGTTGGGATGCGACGCTCGCATGTGGTCACCATGCTGCTCTTCGAGGGAGCGACCTACGATGTCACCGCCGCACTGCTGGGCATTGCGTCAGGGCTTGGGCTGGGCATCCTGATCGTCGCGCTGGTCAGCCCCATCATCGCGCGGCTCGGCTTCCCACTCCGCTTCGACATACAGCCAGGCGGAATGGTGACCGCTTTCTGCCTGGGCGCGCTCTTCACTCTCGCGACGATTCTGCTCGCCGCCTGGAATATCAGCAGGATGACCGTCGCATCGGCCCTGCGCGACCTGCCAGAGCCGCCAGCGCCCCAATCAGGCCTTGTCACTCTGGCGCGCCAGGCGCTTGCGAGTACCGCACATCCAGGCCTTCCAGGTGACAATCGCCTACTCGTCTGGGGCAAGTTGCTGGAAAGCACAGTCACGACTGGCATTGTGCCATTCATCGTAGGCATCTTGCTGCTCCGCTCCGCTGTCGGAAATTTCGACGGGCTGCTCTTTGCCATTGGTCTCTCGGTCGCGGCGATTGGTTTGGTATTGCTCCTGCGTTGGATCATCCTGGACATGATCGCTCAGCTGGCTCATTGGTACACACCAGCTACGGCGGTGCGCACGATAAGCCGCGCTACGGAGCGCTCAGATCGGATTGCAGCACTGGCGCTTGGCGGCGGACTGGCGCTCTACTGGTCGCTTCCGTTCGATGCGCTGCAAAGCCTGGGGGTGCCGCGCTTTACCGGCGGTATTCCGCTTGTCTTCGTCGCGGGCATGATGATGGTGTTCGGTGTGGTCATCGCGTTGGCGCCCAACCTCGATCTATTGCTCAAGCCGGTCTCCTGGCTGCTCACCCAGGGCGGACGACTGCGCCACGTGACTGCCGTCGCGCTGCTCTACCCAGCGTTTCATCGCTTTCGCACCGGAATAGGGCTTGCGCTGTTCTCACTGGTCTGCTTCACCATGATCGTGATGGCCTGCATCGCCGCCTCAACCACAAAAAACTACGATAACGTTCCTCAGCTGGCCTCAGGCTATGATATTGCCGGGCAGCCGCTCTTCCAACCAGTTGGCGGTATCAATGGGCTCTCGCGAGACCTGCGCGCCCATGCGCCCGCTGCCATTGATGCGATTGATGCGATCAGCTCCGCGACACCCATGCCGCTGGGTGTGATCCAGCCGGGTGCGCCTGATGCAGGGTGGCGTGTCTATCCCGCGTCGCAAATCGACGGCGCCTTTCTCGATGGCACAGGGCTGCCGTTGGCCGCCCGCGCCGAGGGATACGCCTCAGACGCCGCAGTCTGGCATGCCGTCAAAACCCATCCCGGCGACATAGTCATCGACGCCAGCGCGCTCAGCCCGCGGGATCTGGGTACACTGGGGCTGGGAGCGCCTGCGCCAGTGAGCGCATCGCAGTTTCTCGGTCCGCCGCTCGCCGCGGGGCTTCCGGGCCTTTCGAGCCTAGAAGCGCTGAACCAGCCCACAACGAGCGCCACCGAGAAGGGCGGGTTTTCCGCCTTCGCTCTGCTCGCCAGCACTCCGACGCTTGTGAGCGAGTATCATACAAACCTACGCGACATCGCGCTGGGGCCAGGAACCATCGCCCCCACCACGCTCTGGGTTGGCGACCTACGCGGAGAGTCGATTACCAAGGTCAGAGTGATTGGCGTAGTCAACAACGTCCACGCCCAAATCTACGGGCTACTCGGCTCGTCTGCCACCTTCGCGCCCATCGAGCGCGGGCTAGCGCCTTTTGGGAATGAATACTTCTACTTTGGCGTTCGCCCCGGCGTGGATGCTCACAGCGAGGCGTATGCGTTGGGCTCCGCGCTACTTGAAAACGGCTTCGAGACGACCGTGCTCCAGGATGTGCTACTAAATGTGAATGGCCCGCAGGTCTTCATTAGCCGCGTGCTTGTGGGGCTGGTTGGATTAACATTGTTGGTCGGTATGGCGGCGCTGGCCGTCACAGGCTCGCGGGCAGTGGTCGAGCGCCGTCAGCAGATTGGCATGCTGCGGGCGTTGGGATTCAGGCGCTCGCATGTGCAGGTGATGTTCTTTATCGAGTCGCTGCTCATCGGGGTCGTGAGCGCCGGGCTTGGCCTGACGCTCGGGCTGATTCTCTGCCGCAATCTCTTTGCCGTGGACTTCTTCGCCGCTATCACGACGAATCTGACCCTGATCGTGCCGTGGGAAGAACTAGCGCTAATCTGTGGCGCGGCGATTGCGGCTTCGGCCATCGCAGCGCTGATACCCGCCTGGCAGGCGGGTCGGATCGCGCCCGCCGACGCGCTACGCTATGAATGAAATATCTCCACCATCTCAGATTGCTCACGGAGGTTCTCTTGTGACCCTACATCAACACCAACCAGCAACATCCCTCCCAACGACGACACACACAGATGAGCCAATTGTCACGGCGCGGCACATAAGCAAGCTGTACCGCACGCACGGTGTCGAGGTGCCCGCGCTGGTGGACGTAAGCCTGGAAATTCGCCGGGGTGAGATGGTCGCGATTATGGGGCCGAGTGGCTGCGGCAAGACAACTCTGCTGAACTGCCTGGCGGGTCTGGATACCATAGACAGCGGGCAGATTGCGATCAGCGGGCACGCCCTCGCGACAATGCGCGATAGCCAGCGTACGGATTTTCGCGCAAGGACGATGGGGTTTATCTTCCAGAGCTTCAATCTGCTGCCTGTCTTGACGGCCCTCGAAAACGTCGAGCTGCCGCTGCTGGTATTGCGCGAACGGCCACACATCGCGCGCAGACGGGCGCGCGAGATGCTCGCGGCGGTAGGACTCTCCAACCGCGAGCGCCATCGGCCTTCCGAGCTTTCTGGCGGCCAGCAGCAGCGCGTGACGATTGCACGCGCCCTGGTGAACGATCCAGCCATCGTCTGGGCCGACGAACCCACCGGCAATCTTGACAGCGAGGCAGCGCATGAGATCATGTCGCTGATGGCCGAGCTGAACCAGGCGCGCGGACAAACGTTCGTGATCGTGACCCACGCGGCTGAAATCGGCGCGCGGGCGCATCGCATCTTGGCCATGCGCGACGGTAGAATAGAGCAGCGAGAATAGTGACGTTTCTCCCGGAAGGACCGATATATGAGTGACAGTGACGAGACGCCCATCACACCGGAGGCGTCGGACGCGCCTGAAGTCCCAAATACAGCAGAATTCAACGACGATAGCCGCAGTTCAACGCATGAGCACGTCAATCGCCTCATCCATGAAACCAGTCCATATCTACTCCAGCATGCCCATAACCCTGTAGATTGGCATCCATGGGGCGATGAGGCGCTCACCAAGGCGAAGGACGAAGATAAGCCGATCCTGCTGAGCATAGGCTACGCGGCCTGTCACTGGTGTCATGTAATGGAAGAAGAATCCTTCGAGAACGAGGATACCGCGAAGCTGATGAACAGCCTCTTCGTCAGCATCAAAGTGGACCGTGAGGAGCGGCCCGATCTCGACGCGCTCTACATGGACGCGGTCCAGGCGCTGACCGGTAGCGGCGGCTGGCCGATGACTGTCTTCCTGACCCCTGATGGCGCGCCCTTCTACGCGGGCACTTACTTCCCGCCCGAAGATCGCTACGGCATGCCCGGGTTTCCCACGGTCTTGCGCCGTCTTGCCTACTACTACTCGTCCCATCGCGACGAGGTCGAGCAGCAGGCGGAGGCATTTCGCGACTTCTATCGCGAGCGTGACCAGAGCCGCCTGCGTCTCCCTGATGGCGTGCTGCCCAGTCAGGTCAGCATCGGCGCCGACGAATTGAGCCAGGCAACGGCCCACCTGCTGGATCGCGCCGATACTACGAACGGCGGATTCGACGGAGCGCCCAAGTTTCCGCATCCCATGAACCTGGAATACCTGCTGCGCCAGGCCGCACGTGCAACCGGAGCCGACGCTGACGCGATCCTCGCCCCAGTACGCCAGACGCTCGATGTCATGGCGGCAGGCGGCATCTATGACCAGATTGGTGGCGGATTTCACCGCTACGCGACCGATGCCATCTGGCTCGTGCCGCATTTCGAGAAGATGCTCTACGACAACGCACTGCTCGCCTCCGTCTATCTTCATGCCTGGCAGTTGACTGGCGAGGCGTCCTACCGCCGCGTGTGCGAGGAGACACTCGACTACGTGCTGCGTGAGATGACCGACAGCAGTGGAGGATTCTACTCCACACAGGACGCCGATAGCGAAGGCGTTGAGGGCAAGTTCTATGTCTGGATGCCCGCCGATATCCGTGAAGCGCTGGGCGAAGCCGACGCTGCCATCGTCGAAAAGCTCTGGGGCGTCACCGAGTCCGGCAACTTCGAGGGTCACAACATCCTGCATTGCGCGAAGACCCCCGCTGAGGTCGCCACAGAAATGGGTCTTGAAGAAGAGCAGGTGCGCGAAGCCACCTCTCGCGCTCGCTCGCAGCTCTATGAGGCGCGACGTCAGCGTGTCGCGCCCGCGCGGGATGATAAAGTACTCACCGCCTGGAATGGTCTGATGCAGCGGGCATTTGCCGAAGCCGGCCGCATCCTCGACCGGCAAGATTACCGCGACGCAGCGGTCGCCAACGCCCAGTTCCTACTCGGGGCCATGCGCACCGACAGCGGCCTTCTGCGAAGTTGGCGCAACGGCAACGCGCGCATTCCCGCCTATCTCGAAGACTATGCCGCACTTGCCAACGCAGTGCTTTCCTCGTATGAATCAACCGGGAACGTGAGATTCTTCAGCGAGGCGCGCGCACTCGCCGATGAGGCATTGACCCGCTTTTGGGACGATGAGATCGAAACATTCTTTGACACCGCATCCGACCATGAGCGCTTAATTGGCCGTCCGCGCGAGCTGACCGACAACGCCACCCCTTCTGGTATGAGCCTGATGGCGGAGGCTCTCCTACGGCTGGCGGCGTTCACGGGCGAGCACAGACACCGTGAACATGCTGAGCGCGTGCTGGCGCCGCTCATCCCCGACATGCTCAAACAACCGTTGGCTTTTGGACATCTGCTCTGCGCCCTGGACGACTTTGTCGGCCCGATGGATGAGGTTGCGATTGTAGGCGACCCGGATGCCGAGGGAACGCGCACCCTGCTCAACATAGCGCGCCACGTCTATCGTCCGCGCATGGTGCTGGCCCAAGCGGCTCTAGATGACACCGAGGCACAGGCATCTGTGCCACTCCTGGCAAATCGCCCGCTTGTGGATGATCAGCCCACAGCATATGTCTGTCGCGGGTTTGTATGCAACCAGCCGGTCACGCAGCCCGATGAATTGTTGCTCCAGTTGAGCGCACCATAAAGTCGCACATGTACACAAGCCACTATCCGGTGATGAGGCGCTAACCAGGTCTCACCGCCGTTTTTTGTTGCCCGCTAAAGAACTGACAGATGTGCATTGCTTACTACCCACCACTACCAAACAGGCGCAAAGCGCCAATCTGGTATTTCATGGGCAATCAAGGGTACTAGTGACCTTTCAGAAAGCCCTGAAATGTGATAGAATTACCAGGTGGAGTACATACAGATGGAGAGTGTTGCAGTCGTGAATTCATCAGCTTTTTTACACCAGGTATCTTGTCTGCATCCACCTCTCAAGGCCACCCTCACAACTACAACCATAACCGCTCCGCGTTGTCGCGATCTTGACCTGCCATCGCAACACACTGTCACTGGTCGGCTCTGCCCAGCGCCAGGAAGCTTTGAGCGCTTCATGCAAAGAAAAGACAGGTAGCTCTGGACCATGTCAGATGGCGAGACGCATACCGAGGAGGAACGGATTAGACATATGGCGACCGTTGCACAAACAGACGTTTATTCGGCTAAAGATATCGAGATTCTTGAAGGGCTTGAGCCGGTTCGGAAGCGGCCCGGCATGTATATCGGCAGCACCGACATTCGCGGGTTGCATCAGCTCGTCACCGAAGTTGTCGATAATAGCATCGACGAGGCGATGGCTGGCAGATGTGACATGATTCTGATCACCCTCAATGCCGATGGCTCCGTCACCGTCGAGGACAACGGGCACGGCATTCCGGTCGAGCCACATCCCAAGCGCCCCAAGCAGTCCACGCTCGAAATTGTCATGACAACGCTTCATGCGGGAGGCAAGTTCGGCGGCGACGGGTATAAGCAAGGCTCCAGCGGTTTGCATGGTGTTGGCGTCTCTGCCGTCAACGCGCTTTCGGACTACTGCCGGGTCGAGGTCAAACGCGAGAAGAAGTTGCACGTGCAGGAGTATCGGCGCGGCAAGCCGCTGACGCCTGTGCAGGTGGTCGGAACAGCCGTAGGCACCGGCACAAAGACGACGTTCAAGCCCGATCTGTCCATCATGGAGACCGGCGACTTCCAGTTCGATACGCTGGCGCAGCGCCTGCGTGAGATGGCCTATCTCAATCGCGGTGTGACGATCAAAATCATTGACGAGCGCGAAGGCAAAGAGCAGGAGCTCACTTTCTACTTCGATGGCGGGCTTCGCTCGTTTGTGCGCCATCTCAACAAGAATCGCAACGTCGTCATGGCGCGCCCGGTCTACGTTGAGCGGAAAGTAGACAAGTCGCTGATCGAGGTCGCCATCCAGTATAACGATGGCTACAGCGAGACGCTCTTCTCGTTCGCCAATGGCATCAATACCGTCGATGGCGGGTCGCACGTCACCGGATTCCGCACGGCGCTCACCCGCACTCTCAACGAATATGGTCGCAAGACCGGCCAGATCAAAGAGGCCGACTCGAACCTTACTGGTGATGATGTGCGTGAGGGGCTAACGGCTGCCATCAGCGTGAAGCTACCCGAGGCGCAGTTCGAGGGGCAGACGAAGGGCAAACTCAATAACGCCGATGTGCGCAATCAGGTTGATCTCGTCCTCTCTGAGGCGCTGGCCAAGTACCTGGAAGAGACCCCAACCGAGGGCAAGCGCATTATCGAGAAGTGCCTGAACTCCGCGCGTGCCCGCGACGCTGCCCGTCGCGCCCGCGAGCTGGTGCGCCGCAAAGACGCGCTGGATACGACGCTACCCGGCAAACTAGCCGATTGTTCCGAGCGTGTGCCACAACGCTGCGAATTGTACCTGGTTGAGGGTGATAGCGCTGGTGGGAGCGCCAAGCAGGGGCGTGATCGCCACTTTCAGGCGATTCTCCCATTGCGTGGCAAGATTCTCAACGTCGAGCGCGCCCGGCTGGATAAGATGCTGGCCAGCGAACAGATCAAGAACATCGTCACGGCGCTCGGCACTGGCATCGGCGAGACATTCTCGACCGAGCGCCTGCGCTACTGGCGCATCATTCTGATGACTGACGCCGACGTGGACGGCAGCCACATCCGCACGCTACTGCTGACGTTCTTCTTCCGCCACATGGAGCAATTGATCACCAACGGCCATCTCTATATCGCGCAGCCGCCGCTGTATCGCGTGCAGCTCGGCAAGCAGCGCAGCTATGTGTACAGCGACCAGGAGCTGAGTGAGCTGTTGGCCAGGCTGCCAGCGGGCAAGAACCCAACAGTCAGCCGCTACAAAGGTCTCGGCGAGATGGATCCAGAGGAGCTGTGGGAGACGACGATGAACCCGGCCACCCGGACGATTCTGCAAGTCACCATCGAGGACGCGATCAAGGCCGACGAGATATTCTCGATGCTCATGGGTGATGATGTCATGCCGCGCAAGCGCTACATCGAGGCCCATGCCAAGACCGTGAAGAATCTCGATATCTAATTGCCCTGACCATACAAGTCGGCCCCTGAAGAACAGGAGCCGACTTTTTTTGTCTATTCTAGCCTGGCGATACACGCGAATACCTCTAGCGCCTACCGCGCGCGGGCAACTGCCGAAACAGCGGCGTGATCAGCAGAATTGCCAGCAACAGTGTTACCAGGCCAATCGCTCCCCAGATGAGACGGGCCTCCGCGGCGATGAGCAGCGCCCATCCCAGTAACGACAGACCCATCAGCATAACCGATCCACCCCGCGGAAACCAGCTCGCGATAGCGGGGGTCCGCACCCAGCGGAGCGCTGGTGGCTCCAACCGTCCCAGCGCAATGCAGAGACCATAGACAGCGAGCGATGTTCCGGCGAGGCTGACAACCGCCATACCGATTGGAAGCGCGCCTTCCTGATTCGTGTCAAAGGCGGCCAGTGCGAAGCCAGCAATCGCCAGAGCCAACAACGCCCAGACAACGGCTACTCCGAGGCGATTTGGCCGTCCTGCCGGGCGTTCCAGCACTGGGGCGGCGCCTCTTGCCGTCAGGGGATGCATCGGATCGTTCGAGCGTATGCGCGCGGTCGAAGGCACATGCGCAAGGAGCCAGATTCCGCCACCAAGCGCGCCAAACGCGAGCAGTTGAATCAGTAAGAAAGTCCATCTCGATAGTCCCCAGGATTCCAGGGGCAGAAATAGCAGCAGCGGCAGCGCCATGACGCCCGCCAGGCCAATACACCCCATCAGCGTGCCGCGGTTCAGGCGATTGGGGAGCGGCCCTTCTGAATCGTCCGCCACGATTGGATACTGGTCATCGTTCACAACGCGCGCTCTCGATCTGCCGATCCTTCTCGCCAGCGACGCTCCCGCTCGGTCTGCAGACGCTGGAGCAATGTCGCATAGCGATCCTGTTTCGTATCATGGCGGCGGCGCGGATCCCAATGCCGCCCCTTCACGTTATTGCAGAGCATGTGTGCAATACCGAGGTTCTTCAAGTCGTTTGTCCCACCGAGGCTGCGCGGATGAATGTGTTCAATCGTCGCCCCATCGCCCGTCCGCCCATCAAAGCATACTGGGCCGCCACAGATGAGGCAGCGCCCGACCCAAACTTCACCATTTAAGGCAAACGTGGAATCAGTCTCCGCAACACGTCTCATCAGGTCAGCATGTGACTGTGACAATGGCAACTCCCGTTGCACTTTTTGCGTGCTGGCGCATATCAGGACTGGCCGCCAACACCACCGCCTGGCTGGTAGCGGGGGTCAGACTGCTGTCGCCGCCGGTTCTCGTCGTTCTTCGCGGTGTAGGCCGAATAGATCTCGCTGGCGGAGAAGCCCTGATCGAGCGCAAGCTGCACGAAAAAATGGAAGATATCAGCCATCTCGAAGAGACGCTCTTCGCGATTCGCCGCAAGATCGCGGGAATTCTTCCATGGCTTCCAGTTCAGCTCGTTATCCAATTCGCAACACTCGTGGACAATCGCGCGGGTCCACGTTGTGCAGCGATCCAGCGGTGGCCAGCTGTAGAAGCCATCGGGGCGCATCGTCTGATAATAGCTGTCCAGATCTGCCTGGCGCGCAAACACATCAGCCAGCATGTCCCTGCCAGTCACTTGCTCACCAGAAGTCATGACATTCTCCAGCACTAGACCTTCACTATCATGTGTATGGTACTGTATTACACATCACGAAGACCGTGGCGCGTAACCTATATCCGTACCTTACCTAAGAGACTACGGGAAGCAAGAACCTTCCGGCCCACTCGCACCCGGCGAAAGGCCTGCAAGACTTCCGGTATCCGAAGGGAGGATGGAGCGTGGCGCTCCACAAAGCGCGGACAGCCGAGAACAGATCGATGCAGGCAGACAAGCCTCCTAATCCCAAGCAAGATTCAGAACGGCTGCAGAGCCTTTATGAAGACAATCTGCACGTCATCTATCGCTTCATCTACAGCAAGGTTGGCAATCGGGAAGAAGCGGAAGACCTGACGTCGCAGGTGTTCATCAAGGCGGTGCGTGGCATCGACAGCGCGCGAGGCACAGCAAGCATTCAAAGCTGGCTTTTTCAGGTTGCGCGCACGACCATAGCGGACCACTGGCGTTCATTCTATCAGTTGCGCGCCCACTCACTCGACGACCTGTTGGAAGCCGGATGGGAAGGGCCCGCGGAAACGCAACCGATGCCTGCATCCGCGACACCACAAGACCGCGTCAGGCGTCTGCTCGAGCAGTTGCCCGAACACTATCGCGATGTCTTGACCTATCGATTCTTGCTGAATCTCTCGATCAAGGAAACGGCTGTTCGAATGGGTCTTTCTGAGGCAAACGTCAAGGTGTTGCAGTTTCGCGCCCTGAAAAAAGCCGGGCGCTTGGAACTAGAAGGAGTCCAGCAGGTTGCCGAGTAAGAAACGCGTCTGCATCTGCAAATCATATGCTCATATGGCTGGCGCCAGCGCCGGTCTGCGATACCTGGAGCACTGATGGGATCACATGGCGATGATGACAACTTGATACCGCCGGACGAGCCAAAAGTTCCCTCTGCGGATACCGTGGAGCAATACCTGCGTCTGCACGAGCATATCGAGCAACTACGTCAGGATAAGCGGCCAACACGGCCCGGCAAGCTGACACCCGAAGAAGCACGCACTTATCAGGCAGCAGCGCTCTTCCGTGCGGCGACCCCGGGCGCGGATGAGCCTGACCCAGAGTTCGTGGCATCGTTGCGCGCCAAGCTGGAACAGGAAGTCGCCACTCCCACGACCACCAGGGCCCTCCAAGCTGCGCGTGGGCGAGTCTCGCGGCGTGGATTGCTCGCCGGTGGCATTGGCGCTGCCGCCGCTGCGGCCATTGGTGTGGCTGTTGGCTCGGCGCTCCCCCATACGGCAAACCAGGCTGCAGCGTGGACGACGCTCATCAATCCGGGCAGTGGCGTCTGGCAGGCGGTCGCCACCTTAGAGGAAATCCCGGTTGGCGGAGTGAAGCGTTTCGTCACTGACTCAGTTGTCGGCTTCGTGCGGCATACCAGCGAAGGCTTTCTTGCCCTCTCCGGCGCATGCACCCACATGGGCTGTCTGCTGAACTGGAATGCCGGAGCGCGCACCTTCGACTGCCCATGTCACGGCGGCCGATTCACCGAGACCGGCATGTCCGCGCCCAGCTCAACGGTCGCGTACAATCCACTGCCAGCGATCCAGACCAAGGTCGAAAACGGCATGGTATGGGTCTATATTGTCTCCGCCCCGCCCTCTGACACTCTGCCAACGCCAGATGGCACGAGTGGCTACCCAACCCGTTAGGGCGGCAACCACTCACGCGCGCAGACGCGATGGCAGGATGCCCAGCGACTCGCGATATTTGGCCACCGTCCGACGGGCCAGATGGATTCCCATCTCGTCCAAGCGCCCCGCCAGCACCTCATCACTGAATGGCCTGGTTGCTTTTTCCTCGGCAATCAACTCGCGCAGGTAGTCTTTTGCGGCGAGCGATGCATCGAAGAAGTCGTCGAATGCGATAGTGCGTCCTTCCGGCAACAAGACATATTTACCGGCGGTCGCGCGGCTCACGGTGGACTCGTGCAGCCCGACATGCTCTGCCAGCTGCCCGCGTGTGAGCGGTTTAAGGCAACGTACGCCCTTATCAAGAAATTCTGCCTGAAAGTGAACAAGCGCATTTGAGATAGTCGCGAGCGTCTCCCAACGCTGACGCATGCAGGATATGAAAAACCGGGTGCGGGTCACGTATTCGCGAACATGCCGTTTGCCGGCGTCATCGAGACCTACAGCCGACTCATGGTGTGATTTCGATTGCCGATAGAGCGTCCGATACATACCACTCATGCTGAAATTGAACCGACGCATTTCGACCACTTCGGCTTCGAATCCACTCGCCGTTTTGCGGAAGACGACATCGGGCCGGACGACCATACTCCGCTCGGCAGGTAATGTCAACCCCTGGCCCGGCACATCGCCAGATTCAAACGTATGGGTGGGATAGGGGTTGAGATTGGAGCGGATGAATTGCCACGCCCTCATCACCTCAGGAATCGTGGCGCCGATTTCCCGAGCAATCTCAGCAAACCGGCGCTCGCCCAGCTCACGCATATAATCCGCCACAAGCCGGGCCGCCAGCGGAGAAACCTCCTCACGCACCGCCAGGTGACGGAGTTGGATGCATAGGCATTCGCCAAGGTCGCGCGCCCCAATACCTGGTGGGTCAAGCGACTGGAGCAGCGCAAGCGCCGCCTCGACCCGCTCGGACGATACCGAGAGATCCTCTGCGACTTCTTCGACCGATATCGTCAGATAGCCATGCGAATTCAGGCTACCAATGAGAAACTCGACGATAGGATAGTCCGCATCCGAGACGGAAGCTCCCAGTTGGCGCAAGAGATACTCGTAGAGTGTCGCCCCAGAACAGACCAATTCCAATGGGTCATAGTCGCCTTCGTCACTGACAGCAGGACCGTTCCGCAGATCGCCGTACTCATCGCATCCAGCGACCTCGCTTCGCCCGTCGTCCGAATGGTCAGCATACGGTTCACACCTGGGGCAAAGACCACCACGCAGATTTGTGCCACACCTCTGGCACTGGATGACCTCCTCGACCTCCAGCGCTGGATTTTCCGCAAGTTCCCGCGCGATGGCCTCCTCTAGCTCCTGCGCCGAATATTGCAGCATAGTGATCGAGGCGATCAACTTTGCCGAGATATTTATGCCATGCTGCTGCGATGGCAATTGTAACTGGTCAAGGATCATTCGGCACACCCCTGCCTGTTACCAAGTCTAATGGGCCACATACACGTGACCCAACGACATGAATGCTAATGCTAACTCATACCCAGTTCCCAACGAGCATCTTCGGTCATCTTGTCCGGCGTCCACGGCGGGTCAAAGGTCAGCGTCACGTTGACACGCTCAACGCCCGACACCTGGCGCAGATGGTCCTCGACGTCGGCCATAACCTCAGGGGCTACAGGACATCCAATCGCTGTTAGCGTCATCAGCACATCAACGCTATTGTCTTCGATACGAACGTTATATACCAGCCCCAGATCAACGATGTTCACCGGAATCTCTGGGTCGTAAACATCGCGTAGCTGCTCGAATACCTGGGCAGGTTCGATGGTTGTCTCGCCAACGATTTCGTACTTTTCAACCTCTTCGGCCATGGATATGACTCCTCAAAAACGCTTCTATTGTCACCCTGGGCAGGTTAGTTTACCAGCGGCCAGACAGATACAGGCCGCATAAATTCACTATACTCCAATCTGACCGGACTATCCAAGTCTGGCAAGAAAGGCGACGAGGCCATTTTCGCCGTGCTCCACGTACTTCGTGAGCTCGTCCATGGCAACGCGCAGGGCAGGCGTTACCAGCAAATCTCCGCACTCGATGCCATCCCACACAGCTTGCACAGCGAACAATTGACCACCGTCGGTCTCGGTTGGATGAAACTGATATGGTCCGTCCGAGATGGTGGCGTAGAGCGCGGTAAGCTCCGTTTCTGGCTCTGACCGGACAAGCGCTTTGCCGATATACGTCAGCGGGGATGAAATGCCCAGCTCTTCCGCCAGCTCGCGCTCCGCGGTAGCCGCGTATTCCTCACCACTGGCAACATGGCCGGAGGCTGAAGCGCAGTAATAACCAGGGAACAGATCCTTGCGTGCAGAGCGGCGTTGCAGCAGCAGTTGACCAGTATGTGCGAAAACAAGCACCTGTACACTGCGATGTATCAGCGCCGGGTTGCCATGCGCCTCGCCGCGGCGAACCTGCCCAATGACATGATCGTCGAGGTCGACAAGGTCGAACAATTCGTCGGGATCGTCCAGAATCTGACCAGGAGCTTGAGCAAAGGCATCGTTTGGCGGCATTGGCATAGACCCTCCGCCTCATTCTATCATGCGTTCCGCTCAGCCATTGACGCTTATGGGGCTGATGTCACGGTGAAATTGGCCATATGCGGCCAGCCAGCAGCGTCCCCATTGCCCACAGCCAGTACTCCCCACGAGGTAAACGCCAGCGGCGCGACAGCGGGATCAGACGTGGTTGCCCCTGCTGCCGCGGTCGGCGTGCTGGTGGGCTGAGCCGTTGCGGTGGCATGTGGGGTAGCACTGGGCGTCTGTGCCGCTTTCGCGGAGCCGCTCAAGATCGGCGTCCATTGCCCGATGTGCTGCCACGACGTATCATCGTTGCTGACGAGCGCGGTAAACGTGTCACCAACGCGCTGTATGCTGAGCCAGACCGCCGCCCGGGCGTTTGTTTTGCCAGTAGTACACGTCTGTGGGGTCTGCTGCACCACCGGGCAGAAACGCACCGTTCCTGCATCATCTACCGTGAGTGTGAGCCAGTCGCCGTCATCCTGATACAACACCATCCCCACGCTAGCCGAGCGCGGCAACGTGACTGGCCGGGCAACCTCCAGCGTCAGCGTGGTATCGCCCGCGGAGGCTGCCTGCGTCAGCGCCCCCACTCCCTGATTGCCCGGAATGAGGGTAAGCCCATGCGGATCGAACGTCGTGCGAACGCTTGTATCCGAGCGGGTCCAGCGGACATCGGGATGTGACGAGGTGAACGAATCGCTAAACGTGGCAGCGGCGGATACCGCTCCCACACGCACCCATGGATTCTTGCTCTTCGAACCCGTCGAATTTTGCGGAGCACGTGTTGGTAACAGGGCATCTGTCATCGCCTGCGAGCCACCGAGGACGACCTCATCACCCGCGGTCGCAACCAGGATACTGTTGCCTGGTCCAAGCGCCACCGCCGCCCCTTGCGCGAACGGCGACATACCGGCGGGCGGGTCGGGGAGCGCAATCCATGTCGGCTTGCCAGGGGCACTCTTACCAGCGCCAGGCAGCATGATCGTGGACATATAGCTCGCCGACCGTGAGGACGCATAGACCTGTATAGCGTCAGTGGAGGCATTCGGCGTTGATGTATTCTCCAGCGGAACCGCGACAGCGCCAAGCAACGAGCTCAGCGGCGCTGGATTCCCCTCCACCTGGCGTGCTGTCCAGCCATTCGAGAGGCGCTCCGACCGGAACCACCAGAGCGCGCCGGTGCTGTCCGCCGCGATGAGGTTCATCGGGCTATCGGGCCAGAGACCAATCCAATTGCGGGCATTGGGCAATTCTGGTACCACCATCAGCGAGCCCGTAATCTGGTGGTCGGCGGGCTGCGCGCCGAGCGACATCCAGTCGCTCCACGATGCCGGAATCTGTGTTCCATCCGCGGCGGTCGTCGCATCGAGCCAAATGCGCATGTAAATGCGCCCATCCGCGCCCAGTGCAAAGACGATAGGCGTACCAGCGCCCGGTTCCCCCGCAAGCGCCATACTACCAGCTAGTGTCGTGGAGGATGGCTTGCCAAGCGAGACCCAGTTTCCGGGGCGATTCGGTGGCCCCGCGCTCCACCAGAGGTTGCCATCGCTGCCAAGCGCCGCGATCTGCACGCCTCCCGCGAAAAGACTCGCGACTGGCGAACCAGTCAGGCTCACATCAGGCGGCTGGCCAAGAGTGCTCCAAAAGACACCCAGTGAGTTCGGTGACGTGTGCGCGAGGTACAGATTGCCATCGATGCCGAGCACATAAATATAGCGCGCGCCGTTGCTCATGAGCACGGTTGCCGCAGATTGCCCACTGGCGAGCCGAACATTTCCAGACGGTATCCCCAGGCTACGCACCTGAGCCTGCGGCTGATCGACTGAGGTGGATGGGGCGAAGAAGCTCTTATTCGACCAGGTGAGGTCGGCCAGCGTGCCACTCTGCGTCACGACCGTCGCGGAAGCGAGTGATGGAAGCCCACCAGGGAATTGCTGCTGGACGGTCTTGGAGGTAGTAGGCTTCTGTGCCGTGGAGGCTTTGGCACTGGTGCTTGGGAAATGCCCATTGTTCTTAACGTTATGCAACCAGCCGAATGTGCCGCGCGAATGGCCCATCGTGCGGAGCCATCGATACGTCGGCAGCGTCGTCGTGTGCTGAGACGAGCCGCTCAGAATCCACCGTGAGCCAACCTTTGTCAGTGCGAGGGTGTCACTAGGATGATCTTCAGAGCCCCACATCACATTCTGCTCAGCCGTGATAACCCTGCCATTTTTGACCGCTGCCACCACTGCGATATGACCGCCGTGCGAACCATCCGGCCCAGCGGGCCACGGATGTCCATTAGCGTCGAGGCTGCCCCAGACTAGAATATCGCCGGGCACTGGCGCCGTGCTGGAGCCATTGGGATACATGACAAAGTCTGATGGATGATTGACCGGCAGCCAGAGATCAGGCGCATTGCCCAGGCCCGACCGCCCCCAATCGGCGGGGCTGTCGCCAAATGCCCACGCCGAGAAGCGAACGACCAACTCAGGGCATTGAAATGTCCAGCCGTAGCCATCGGTGGTAGGGGAACAGCCCTTTGCGGTACTATCGCAGCTCACGCTCGAGCCACCAGGCGAGACGCTGTTGAAGCCGTTGGAGCACACATCCACACCAAACCAGCCGCCGGACGCTCCATGCCCCGGCAATATCGTGCGGCCCCATGAGGATCCGTTCGTGATCGTGGGGTCGAGTCGAGCAAGTTGCGAACAGCTCGCGCTGGAAGAAACGCGCAGGGCATTGGCATTTGCCTCGGGGACAGTCGCCTGAAAGGTAAGCAGCACCCCCAGCAACATCGCCGTGCCGAGCAGTGCCACTAGCGTCCCGCGGACCAGATAGACCCTTGCTCCATTCTCTGGCGCAAGGAATACCGCTTTCAGACGCCTCTTCAAGCGAAAGATGCCATCTGACGCCACCCGCAGCACTCCCTCCCACACGCTCCGCGCCCGTACCAGCCGCGCATCCATGACGGACGCGCAGAGCCGTTGTTTTTTACAACGAAGTGCCTACAGCAATGGAAACATCGCCGTCTAGAATGTCGCGTGAACTCCTGCCAGTTCGCTTCCTTTTCATCGAAGATATCGCTGAGGACGAAGAATTAGGTTCTTGGTTCCCAGCCGAGCGCATACTGCTCTATCGCCCGTGCCAATCCATCTTCCGCGTTGCTGGTCGTCACACTATCCGCCAGCGCGCGCACCCGCCGTGACGCCTGACCCATCGCTACACCCAGCCCGGCCATGCGCAGCATCGACACGTCATTGGGTCCATCGCCAATCGCCATCGTCTCCTCCAGTGGAATCTCGAGATGACGGGCCAGGATGGCCAGGGCATTCCCCTTCGAGACAGCGGATGAGAAGAGCGTCAGCTCGGCAACGCCGTAATTGCCAAGTGGCAACAATTGACGGCCACAGTCGGACGACGCGAGATCAACCGCCACACGCCGCAGAATGGTCAGCGGCGCGAAGGCAGCCAAGCGAATCGGGTCAACCGGAATATCGCATAACCGAGCGACAGGACGGTAACGAGTCTGATGCTGAAACGCGGGCAGATACGTTGACGTCCACTCAGGGTGCGCAGCCTCTTGCGAGACGTGCAGAAAATCATCGGTGTGGTCGGAATATTGGGCAATTGGCTGAATACCATAACCCGCCATTGCCTCAGCGGCCCGCTGTGCGATCACACGGTCAAGCGGCGCGACGTGCAGCATCTCGCCATCTGGATAGGTGCGAATCATCGCGCCATCCATATGAATCATCGGCCCTTGGAAGCCGAATGACGACGCTGCCACCGATGCGCCAGTCCAGCGGCGCCCGGTTGCGAGCGCCAGCGTAACACCAGCCTCAGCCAGCGCTTGAATTGCCTCACGAGTTCGTGGTGTAAGACACCCTCCTGGGTCGAGGAGCGTTCCATCAACATCAGTAACTACCAGACGAATGCGTCGCACATCGCCCCCCATCGGCCCCACGAGATCGCGCTTCACGTCGGCCCAGGCCGATCAATGACGCCGCCACGAAAGCCTGCCGCTTACCCCCACCAAGATTCCAACTACCACAATGACACCGGTTGCCACCGCCAGCGCGGTATCGGCGCGTCCTCGCCAGAGCGTGAATGTCGCGAGGTCTGGCACGCCGCTGATGTGTTGCAAGGACTCCATACCTGAGACAAACAGCTCAATGATGCCGCTACAGACGAACCACGCCCCAACTAGCATCAGTAGAAAGACGCCAGCGCGCCGCCAGCGGTTCCGACCATGAACGACTAGGATTGCGCCGACCACAATCTGACCAATGCCAAAGAGCAGCGAAAGCACGAGATTGATGGGTAGAGATGACTGCATATTTCCGCCAAACGCTTGCCGGTTGCCGTCTTATCTTCTCGCCTGGGCGAATGCCTGTCAAGGGGATGGCTCGAACTGGCGGAGGGAGAATTGGCGAAACCATACGCCGTCGTAGTAGCATAGGATTGTCGGAGTTCCCGCGCCACACGGGATGGTATGTACAATAGCGGCGATGATGCCGCGGGAGGTTATGCCCAATGGATTTGCACGGCGCGCATATCACCTGGCTTGGTCACGGCACGTTCACATTCACGACCCCGGCTGGCAAAACAATCCTGCTCGATCCATGGGTACAGGGCAACCCAGCGTGTCCCGACGACAAGAAGCAGCTGGGCAAACTCGACGCCGTGCTCATCACGCACGGACACGGCGACCATATCGGCGACGCGCTGTCAATTGCCGCAGACAGTCAGCCCGATCAGGTCGTTGGCATTTTTGAGCTGGCCGGATGGTTGGAGAGCAAGGGCTGCGCCAACACGGTGGGCATGAATATGGGCGGCACCATAGAAGTGGCGGGCACGCGCGTGACAATGGTGCGCGCTGATCACAGCTGTGGCATACTCGACGGCGACACAATCCTCTATGGCGGTCAGGCGGCAGGCTATGTCATCGCCTTTGGCAATGACCTGCGCGTCTACGTCGCGGGTGACACCAATGTCTTTGGCGACATGAGCATTATCGGCGCGCTCTATAAGCCACAGGTGGCGATTCTGCCGATTGGCGACTTCTATACCATGGGGCCACGCGAGGCTGCCTATGCGGCCCGACTCCTCGGCGTCGAGACTATCATTCCGGCGCATTTCGGCACTTTCCCGCTACTCACCGGCACGCCCGAAGCGCTAAGCCAGGCGCTCGAAAGCATGGGGCTGAACAACGTCGCCGTCCACCGCCTCCAGCCAGGGCAGACGGCAGAGTAACCTGCTTCCGTTTTTCCCACATGGATTGGGAACCGGATGCTATAGTTGAGAATAGGATTTCCTACTCCATCCTGGGAAACTGACAACCTACCGAAATCCTGTGGCGGAGGCGCATCTATGGCAGACGAGCTACGACATCGCAAGTTGGCGCAAACCGAGGCGGAACCTGACACCGGTCTGCCAGCTTTCGACGACGAAGCAATTCCCGAAGACGGCCCGTTGGTAGATAGCTACGGCCGCCACATCAAGAATCTGCGCATCTCCGTCACAGATAAATGCAACTTCCGCTGTGTCTACTGCATGCCAGCGGAGGGGCTTCCCTGGCTACCGCGAGCCGATATCCTCACTTTCGAGGAAATCGAACGTATCGCGCGGGTCGCGGTTAGTCTCGGTATAGACCAAATTCGTCTGACGGGCGGGGAACCGCTGGTGCGCCGCGATATCGCCAATCTCGTCGCCATGTTACGCACTATTCCAGGCCTGCGCAGCCTGAGTCTGACGACAAATGGGGTCTTGCTGGGCAAGCTTGCTGGTTCCCTCGCCGAAGCAGGCCTGACACGCATCAATGTCAGCCTCGACTCGCTGATTCGCGAGAAATTCACCCAACTCACCCGGCGAGACGCGCTGGAACAGGTGCTGGCTGGGCTGGAGGAGCTAGAGAAGTACCCAACCATCCGCCCCATCAAGATCAATGCGGTGGCGATGCGCGGATTCACCGAATCCGAGGTACTCGACTTCGTGGCGCTCGCCCGTCGCAAGGCCTACTCGGTGCGGTGGATCGAGTTCATGCCGCTCGATGCCGACCAGATCTGGCGTAAGGAAGATATTCTCACTGGCGCCGAAATCAAGGCAATTATCGAAGAGAGCTGTGGACCGCTGGTCCAAGTCAAAGGCGAGGACGCCTCAGAAACGGCCCGTCGCTACACTTTCGCCGACGGTGTTGGCGAGGTGGGCTTCATCAATCCTGTCAGCGAGCCATTCTGCCGCTGGTGCGACCGCATTCGCCTCACCGCCGAGGGCGAGCTGCGGACGTGTCTCTTCGCCCTCACCGAGACCGATCTCCGCTCAGTCGTACGCTCAGGCCAGAGCGATGACGAACTGGCGCGGGTGATTCGCCGCGCGGTCTGGCATAAAGAACTGAAGCACTATATCGGCGATAAGCGCTTCCGCCGCACGACACGCAGCATGTCAATGATCGGCGGATAGCGGGCCGGGCGTGGCCGCGGGCTGAGACGTTGTCCGGATTGCGCGGCTAGATTTGCGCCATGGTCAAGACCAAATCACGACTCAAGGCGTATCTAGCCAAGCAGCTGTAGCGCCTCGGCCACTGATTTGGCGACCAAACAGTCAGACTCCAGCAACTCGCGGTAGAGTTCGACTCCGCGCGTGGTGAAATCACGCGCTCCAACAGTCGCAAGCAAGGCATCCGTATCACCTGTGGAGAGAGCGGTTGGCTCAAGCAGGATTACCTTGTGGCCCGCACGGCGCGCGGCAAGCGCCTCCTCGACCAGCACGATGTTGCCAGGGCCAAGCGGTGTTGGGCATAGAATAATTGCTCGTGCGTCCACCATGCGCATGCGAGCCGCAGCCAGGCCTTCCGCCGAGACCGGGGCGTAGGGAGGCTCCACAATACTCGACGCCGCCAGTCGTTGCGCCAGCGTGTAATCACTATCACCTGCGTTGAGCGGCCCCGCGCTAAAAGTGACACCGGCATCGGCGAGGGCGCGCATCATCAGCTCACCTGAGCCACCTCCGGCAATCACATGAATCATGGCAACTCCGCCTGAGCTGAGCTTCCCAGGCTGCCATACGAGCGGGTTGTCCTGGCCAGGCGGCAGGACGCTTAGATGATCTTGTCCGCGCAAGATCCCCACCCGTACAGGTGTCTCGTAGACCGTGGAAAGCAGCCCGGCGTCAAGCACATGGGCGGGCGGACCGTCGGCAACTATCGTCTCGCGGAACAGTATCAGTCGGGGAAAGTAGCGCGCCGCCAGATTCAAGTCGTGCAGCGCCGCCAGCACCGTCAGCTTGCGCTCGCCGTTTAGCCTTCGCAAGAGTTCCAGGATCTCGATTTGATAGCGAATGTCGAGATGGGCGGTTGGCTCGTCGAGCAGCAGGATTGGCGCCTCTTGCGCCAGCGTCAGCGCAACGATCACACGCTGTTTTTCGCCGCCGCTCAGATCGTTGAAAACGCGGTCGGCGAGATGCTCGACACCTGCCGCCTCCAGCGCCGCCTCAATCGCGCGAGCATCCTCACGCTGTGGCATGCTGAGCAGATCGTGATGAGGCATGCGCCCCAGCTCGACAATCTGCCGAACGGTGTAGGCGAACTGCACTGAGAATTCCTGCGGCGCAACCGCCAGCCGCCGCGCCACCTCACGCCGCGAGAGACGATGCACATCCTCGCCATGCAGCCGCACAACTCCTCGTGCGGGGCATAATGTCCCAGCGCCCAGACGCAGAAGCGTGGACTTCCCCGCGCCATTCGGCCCAAGCAAGCCGACCATCTCGCCCGCCGCAAGCTGGAAGGTGACATCGCGCACCACTGGCCGCGCACCATAGCCAAAACTGACCGACTCGAAGGCGAGCGCGGGCGATGGGGTAGCCGCGCTGTTGCTGACCATTGCGAATGCCCTCTCTACCAGCGGTAGCGGCTGCCAGCGGCGCGCAGCAGCCACAGAAAGAACGGCCCGCCCACGAGCGCCGTCAACACCCCTAGCGGCAATTCCGCTGGTGCGACCAGCACCCGCGCCAGCAAGTCGGCTACGACGACAAAGATGGCTCCCACCAGAGCGGAGGCAGGCACAAGCAGGCGGTGGCGTGGTCCAAGCGTCAGGCGGCAGAGATGCGGCGCAACCAGCCCAACGAAGCCAACGATGCCACTAATCGAGACGGCAGCTCCCACCAGCAGCGCGGCGACCAATACGGTCACCAGCTTGTATCGTTCTACGCGGAGCCCTAGATGTCCGGCCATCTCTTCGCCGAGCGCAAACGCATCGAGCGCGGGCGCCAGCACGAAGCCCGCAATTACACCCACCATCACCAGCACCGTGATAACTTCAGCCTGCGTCCACGACTCGACGTTGACGCTGCCGCTGATCCAGCGATAGAGCGAAACCAGCCGCAGGCCAAGGCGGTCGTTCATGGTGATCAATATCGTCTGCGCCGCGGTCAGCACAGCGCTCACCGCCACGCCTGCCAGCAGCAGGGTAACGACTGGAGTCCGGCGATTGTGCGTCGCCAGCAGGTAGACCAGCGCAACCGCTACGAGCGCGCCAGCAAATGCCAGTAACGCGATCAACCCGAAGCCGAACCAGTACGCGGTAAATGCGGCTGGCAGCATGAACGCGATGGTCGCGCCCAGTGCCGCGCCCGACGAGGTGCCGAGCAGCAGCGGATCGGCCAGCGGATTACGCAGCAGCCCCTGGAAGAGAACGCCCGCCACCCCGAGCGCGGCGCCCACCAGGGCGGCGCCCACGACACGTGGCAATCGGTAAAGCAGCAAAATAGCCTCATCCGAGGCTGGCCATGACGGCTGAATATGAATGATATGGGTCTGGTTCAACAGGATGGCGGCTGAGGTGAGTGGTGAGATTGGCACCGCGCCATAGGCGGCCGCCAGCGCGAGCGCAGCGAATAGGACAACCACCAGCAATGGCAACACGGCTGGCCGCCACGAGATACGCTTATCCTGCGGCAGCCGCGTGCGCGGCCTGCTGGAATCAGGCTCTCGCGTCTGGGGTTCCGCTGGTGCAGTCTGTTTGCTATCAGCCAGCCGTGCCACCATTTCCCCCTATGAGAACAACTCTGGATGGAGCATTTTCGCGATCTGCTCAAGCGCGTCCACCAGCCGGGGACCAGGCCGCGATACGATATCCGGGTTGATGTTATAGACTCGATGCGACTTGATCGCCGCGATGCCCGCCCAGCCAGGCCTGGCATATACCTGTTGCGGGTCGCCACCATACGCTGGCTCTTCCGTCAAGATAATCACCTGCGGATTGGCTGCGATGATGCTCTCGACGCTGACCGATGGAAAACCGCCATTGTCCGTCTGTGCAGCAAAGATATTGCGACCGCCAGCGTCAGTTAGCACATCGTTTTCGAACGATCCTCCGCCCACCGCGTATGGCGGCGGGGGCGTGAAGCCAACTTCCATGTAGACGCTGTTCGGCTGCGCGCTCGCCACCTTCTGTTTGACGGCGTCAATGCGCTGCTGGAGTGACTTCACCAGGGCATCGGCTGTGGCAGTCGTATGAGTCAATTGCCCGACGAGGCGAATCTCGGTCAACGTGCCCTGCAGATCGGCGACGGGCAGCGAAACCACGTTGATATCTGCCTGAAGCAGTGCGGTATCGGCCTGCGTCGTGAACTGCCCCCAGCTGAGCACCAGATCTGGATTGAGCGCAATGATCTGCTCGACGTTTGCGCTGCCATCGCTGCTGGACACTTTCGGCTTTGCAGCCATATCGGCTGGATAGTTGGTAAATGCGTCAACACCAACGACGCGCGCGCTAACGCCAACCGCGGCCAGCATCTCGCTATCGCCCGGCGTCAGCGAGACGATGCGCTGCGGAGCCGTCGCCGGAATCGTGATCGGCGTGCCGTGCGCGTCGGTCGAGATGAGCGGCTTCTGTGATGTTGGCGTGCTGTTGGTAGCGCTCGTTGTGGTGGCACATCCTGCCACCACAAGTGACAGGCAGGCTACGAGGACGAGCAGGACGAGTGCCAGGGCATGGCGCATGGGCGGAAGCTTTGCGCTTCGCATGGGATGAATCCTCCAGAGCAGTGAAGACGCAGAGTGCGCCGAATCTGTCCACACTGCGGGATAGGGTACAGGATCAGACACATCCAAACACGTTCCGTCGGAGACTCAACAAAAAGCCCTCTTTTCTCTGTGCTGAGAAAGAGGGCAAGCCATAATCGGCGTTGCTCTTTCCTCGTTGGCGCGGAGGAGCTGAGCATCACCCCAAAGGTCGGTCTCCTGGCTCCTGGGCTCCTTACAGGCAATACACTCGATTTGCCTGTAGCACGTCTCCGCCTTCCCATCGCATGTGTGCGACAGTGGCCTGAAATGGAGGCGCGTTTCCCAGTTACAGTGGCGCGTCCGCATCGGCATTTCACCGATTTCCCTGGCAGACATCCGCATGTATACAGACATCTGCCACCTCGCGGGGTTCACGTATTCAGTTGTCAGGCAGAGTATAGCGATCCAATACGAACCACGTCAAGCGCAGGCACGGCACCTAATATCAATGAAACAGCTGCTGCCAGAGCGAGACGCCAGCCACCAGGATTGGCGCGACAGCCAACGCCGGTAGATAGTTCGCGACGCGCAGATCGCGAATCTTCAGCAGCTTCAGGCCAACCGCGACCAGAATCAGTCCGCCGGTAGCCGTAAGCTCGGTGATGGTGTCAGCGTTGCCAGTGAGCAAGGGAGCAATCGCGTGTGCGCCGAGGCTCAATCCACCCTGGTAGACCAGAATCGTAATGATTGCCAGCAAAACGCCCCAGCCGAGGGTTGCCCCGAAGGCGAGCGCGGCGAAACCGTCGAGCGTCGCCTTGATGATCAGCTTGGTTGTATCGCCAGACAGGCCATTATCCAATGAACCAAGAATTGAGAGCGGCCCGACGCAAAAGACCAGGCTGGCAGTGACAAACGCCTCGCTCAGCGTTGAACCAGGCTTTGAGAGTTTCGACTGTAGCCAGTCGCCCGCCCGCTCCAGACCACCCTCGATGTTTATCAGCTCGCCGAGCAGTGTGCCAAGCAGCAGGCTACCTAGAAGAATGAGCGGGTTCTTTGTCGTCACCGCGCCCAGCAGGCCGATGAGCACAGTAAATAGACCCAGCACGCCAAACAGCGCTTCGTGGATCCGCTTGGGCAGGCGGTCGCCCACGAGTGACCCGACGACCCCTCCAACCAGCACCGCCAGTGCGTTGATGAGCGTCCCGTTGACCGATGTGAAAAACGCCATACGTACGGACTATCCTCTCTCGTCGGGGAACTCGCGTATCTCGCGTATAATACCTCTGCCCATCATACGCTAGCGACGAGGCGAACAGATACCATCCGGGAGGACCAGTGAGCGCGCCAGCCATATTCGTTCCCGCTTGGGCGAAAATCAACCTCACACTGTCGGTGCTTGGGAAACGCGAGGATGGCTACCATGCGCTTGCATCGGTCATGCAGACGATCTCGCTCCGCGACACATTGCGCATCCAGCTAACCGATGATGACCACCTCACCTGCGCGGTAGACGTCCCCAGCCTCCGCAACGATGAAAATCTCGCGCTGCGCGCCGCCCGACTATTGCAGGAGGAGGGATACCTGACCCACGGAGCCGCGCTCGAGCTGCGCAAGGAGATACCAGCGCAGGGTGGTCTGGGTGGCGGCAGTAGCGATGCGGCGGCGGTGCTGATCGCGCTCAACCGGCTCTGCACATTGGGATTGAGCCAGGCGCGACTGGATGAGCTGGCTGCCCAACTGGGATCTGATGTCCCCTTTTTCATTCATGGCGGGACCGCCCTCATCGAAGGACGTGGCGAATCCGTCACGCCCCTGCCCGATTGCGAGCCGCTCTGGCTGCTCGTTGCGCATCCACCCGTCAGCATCTCCACTGCCGCGGTATTCCGGTCTGTAACCTTGGCAGAGTATGGCGATACGCACGACACCGATATCGTCGTCGAGGCCATTCGCGGCGGTTCCCCGCTACCACTTGAGCGCCTGTCGAATACGCTCGAACCACTGGTCATGCAAACCTGGCCTGAGGTTGCCACCACGCGGGATAGCCTGTTGCATGCGGGCGCTCCGATTGTGCGGATGAGTGGCAGCGGCCCGACGCTCTTTGCGCCTTTCCGCACCCTCGATGATGCCACCCGCGTGTATCAGGAGGCGCTCAGCCAAGATATCGCCGTTCGCCTGTGTCATACCGTCGCGCGAGCATAAAGGCGGAGACGCTGCGACAGTGGCGTATCCAGCGTTCGCGGAAGGGCCGTATCGCGCCAGTCCTTCCGAACTACTCTGATACGCATAGAGGACAACGCTATGCTATGCTATAGTGAGTGTCCTGACGGGAAATAGATAAATGACCTCGCGAGCCGATGAATTCGGGTGAATGGAGTGGTATGACAGCGCAGAACCACGGGCTGGAGTCAGTCTCCGATGAGAACCAGTCTGCCACTCCGACTTCTTCCGACTACGACCGGCGGCCCTCCATCGAGACGCGAGCGCTACGAGTCATACAGCGTATCCTGAAGCGCAGAGCGCAACGCCTTCTATGGCGCGGCATTGGCGCAATCGGCTATCTCATACGTCCCCGTCACGTCTCAAGAAGGCCGCTCCGTCCTGGCGATACGTCGGTACGGCGTATACTGGTCGTTCGCGTTGATTTGCTTGGCGACACGGTACTCACCACACCAGCGATTGCGGCGCTCCGCCGCGGCTATCCCAAAGCGCAGATTGACATCCTGGTGCAAGAATCGACCTCCTCCGTGCTGGCAGGCGAGCGCGACCTTGCCCACGTCATTACCTACAATCCTCAGATTTGGGGGCAAAAGGATGGCTGGCGCTCGGCGCTTCGGCTGCTTATGCGTCTGCGTAAGGCGCGCTATGACATCGCCATCAGCGTCTCTGGTGACATCAGCAGCATTCTCACCCGCCTGAGCGGCGCCAGACGAACCATCGGCTACGGTGGCGAGGCATATCCCTATATGCTGACCGATCCTGTCGCGGGACGCCGCTACGACGTTGCTCAGCACGAGACGCGCTATGTCCTCACGCTTGCGGAGGCAGCGGGCGGTATCGTCGAAGAAGAGTGTATGCGCCCACGGCTGCACGTGCTTCCTCAAGAGCGACAGGAGATGACGTCGATGCTCAGGCTGGCACGCGCGCGCTTCGGACGCACCGGGCCAGTAGTCGCGATGCATGCGGGCGCGCGCAACGGTCAGGCCAAACGCTGGCCAACGCGCCATTTCGCCGCATTGGCAGACCAACTTGCCGAAGAGCTGGATGCACTGGTGGTGGTGACAGGCGCGCCTAACGAAGCGCCTCTCGCGCGCGATATTGCTCGGAATGTGCGCTATCCACTACTCAATATCAGCGGGAAGACAACGCTTCCACAGCTGGTCGCGCTCATGGCAGAAAGCGATGTGCTGGTGACAGGGGATAGCGGGCCAATGCACATTGCTTGCGCCGTCGAGACGCCGGTCGTGGTGATGCATGGTCCAACCGACCCCGCCCTCAGCGGACCCTCCGCGCCAGACGCCATCATCCTTCGTCACAAGCTCTGGTGCTCTCCATGCTACGATGCCAGCGCCACTGCTGAATGCCGCTTCGGCAACCCCATCTGCATGAAAGCCATCGCGCCACGGGTCGTGTTTGCCGCGGTTCGGAAGCAGTTGCTGGCACATGGGTCACTGACACACCACGACGCTGGTGATCCTGGCGAGCGGTCGGCTCAACTACTCCCCTGAGCTATCAGTCGTCTGTGGGACAGCAACCGCTGAGCTGCGCATCCCAACCGGGCGGCTAAAATTGCCAACCGTCACGTCTGGCAGCTCGCGCCGTAGCGTTTCAATCAGCGAACGCATGCCGAGCGGTCGCCCCGTGGGTCTGGCGATACGCGGCCAGAGCACTTCAGGATCGATGTTGAGGTTGCGCAACTGCACCAGCCGGACGCCCGTCTCGCGTAGGAAGGCAACGAGCGCAACAATTTCCTCTTCGCAGTCGATCAACCCGGGGAAGCAGAGCAGATTGATCGAGCTATAGACGCCCGCATCGCGCGCCAGAATCAGTGACTTCCTGACATGCTCAAATGTATAGCCAATGGGCCGGTAGTAGGCGTCGTACGTCTCGCGGCGCGCGGAGATGGTGCTGGCGCGCAGGCTATCCAGCCCGGCCGCGTAGAGCTTCGCCAGCGCGTGCGGGTTGCTGGCGTTTGTGTTGATGTTAAGCGTGCCGCGCTGTGTGCGCGCCCGCACTCCACGGATCGCGCGCTCGATCAGCTTGAATTGCAGCAATGGCTCGCCCTCGCATCCCTGCCCAAAGCTGAAGATGCCATCCTCGGACGTCTCCAGATGCGTCACCGCAGCGTCAACGATTTCTTGCTCAGTAGGCGTAAAGGCCAGGCGGTCCTGTGGCGAGACAAGACCCTCTTCCTCCTGCTTGGAGATACAGCCGACGCAACGCGCATTACACCCCGCTGAGACAGCGCAGGCAGCCTCCCAGCGACCGAAGAACAGGTTGCTGGCCGTTGGGCAGTGGTAGTCGAGCGCGCAGTGCGCATGATGCGCCAGCAGGCGATTCTGTGGCTCGGCGGCCAGTCGTCGGCGTACCAGCGATTCCAAGCGACGAGCATCATAGTTGCGAGCCAGCCAGCGCTCAGGGTCGTCGGTGCGCACTGCCGCCACGTAGAGACGCCCACGCCAGCCCGCAACGGCGGTGTAGCCAAAGAATGGCAATGGCTCGGCGCCTGAAGGCAACTCATAGCCTGGCAACTTGACGCGGGTGTAGCCAATCGGCAGCAGCGCCGCGAGTGCCCAGCCGCGTCGCGCGCTCACCACCTGACGCTCACCTTGCTCATCGAGTCCCACGGCAAGGCGCTCAGGCATCATCGCAAGCGTAGCTCCGTCGGGCAGCGGGATCAGCTCCGTGCGCTCAAGCGGCACACCGTCATAGCCTACTGCGCGCAGCGAACGCCTCTCACCGACGTCGCCATCGGACGTGCTGTAGATCAGGTACGGGAAATCAGCGGTGTGTGTCATGTGTGGCATAAGAATTAGTACGGTAACTCCGCGTCGGGAAGAATGTCCGGCTCATCATCAGTCGCTTCATCAGCGTCGCTGTCCGAACTCTGCTCAACAGTCTCGCGTCTCGCCGCGCTCGAATCATGGCCATGTGGATCGCGGTTCGTGTCGTCATAGAGAAAGGTCAGGACGACCTGTCCCGCCGAACTGGATTGTATCACCTGGCGAATCGCGGGTTGCTCGCTCTCCAGCCAGTGGTCAATTGCCCTTTCCAGCACGCTAATCTCGTTGATCCGTGTATCGCTGGCAAAAATCTTCACCCGAAGCATAGCTGCTCCTTGCAGCGCTGAGCCGCCACCGCCGCCCGTTCGTAGCGGCGCCGCTGCATTGTAGCACACCCCGCACAGAACAGGCTCACCGGCTGATCCAGCGCTCGATCAAGGCGAAGGCGGTGCGCCAGAGGCCAAGGAATAGGGCATTGGCGAGCAGAATCACCATGGCGAAGGAGAAAGGTACGTTGTGGTTAGGCGCAATCGCCCAGCGCAGCACGAGAGTCACTGGCCACGCCAGAACCCAGGCAAGCTCGGTTCGCGCCAGCATGCGCACTGGACCAGTCGTCTTGCTGCGGCGAAATGCCCCTACAAACGGCGCGACAGCAAACCAGCCGAGCGCAAAAGGTAGAGCCGTTTCGGCAACCTGAAGCAGCGCGGTGATTCCACTCGCCTCATTGTGTGTGGTGCGGCCCACAGCCGCAAAGAGCAGGAACGACGCAGCATCTCCCGCGGCCAGCGCAATGACGCGCCACGGAACACCTTTCTTTGGCTGCGCCATAGGCGCGGAAGATGATTCGCTCGATACGTCGGTGGTCATAAATACCAATCTACCCTGTATGCGGTTTTGACGGGAATGATTGCAGGTGAAGCAGCTCGCTCGTCACTTTGCGATACCCGCGATGGCGACAATCAGGGCGAGATGGCAAAGCATCGTGATCAGCGCACCCCAGAAGAACAGCTTAAACCAGCTTTTGTCTGTCAGTTGGCCGCGTCGCGCCCGTCTCGCGGCGGGGGTCCGCTCCGTGGATACGACACCGATAGCCACCCGCAATCGGATCGGGGAATGGACTGGAACCTCAGCCATCTGCTGCTTGACCGCATCATTACACGCCGTGCACAGCATCCATGACTGGCGCGGAGGCGGAACATCACCAGTTTCCTCCAGATAGCAGATGGCACTGCCAAGACGACGCGCGCAAATGGCGCAACGCAACGGGCCCGACTGATCTCCAGATTCTATCGACGGCGTACCGAGACGCAGATGATTCATGGGACACTAACCTTCCTGCCTATCCAGGAACCGAAGCTACGCCGTCCCTGGATAAGACCTCACAGGAAAGTTATAACACATGCCTGTGCGCTACCATCACACGCTGCGGCATCACGCTAGATGATGTAGAGCACGAGGAACAGCACCACCCAGACGATGTCAACAAAGTGCCAGTACATCTCGACCGCCGAGACAGCGAAGTGTCGGTCTTTCGTGAAATCGCCGCGGAGCGAACGGAAGAAACAGACCAGCAGGAACAGCACACCAGCGGTCACGTGAGCGCCATGGAAGCCAGTCAATGTGAAGAAAGTCGAGCCAAAGACGCCCGTGCTTGGCGTGAAGTCGGAATGGGTGTATTCAAACGCCTGGATGCTGAGGAAAATGCTGCCCAGGATGACAGTCAGGATCAGGTTGATTGTCAGGGCGCGCTTGTTTCCCTTGCTAATGGCACGGGCGGCGAAATGCATCGGGAAGCTGCTGGAAAGCAGGATGACTGTATTGATGGCGATTAAGCCGGTTTCCAGCGTGGCGCCTTGGGGGGGCCAGGGTTCTCCCATGCCCGTTGCCCGGATGCGCAGGTAGAGATACGAGGCAATCAGGTTGGCGAAGAAGATCGCCTCGGATGCCAGAAAGAATACCATGCCGTACCAACCGTACGACCGACTCTTATGCTCTTCGCCCTCGGTATGGGTTTCTGCCGGGCTGACAACTGCACTCATGCTGTGAACTACCTCTCTAGATTCCAGAGTTGCGATGGCGGAATGTTCGCGCGCGACGTGGCGCTATCAGGGATATCAGAGTTGTTCGAGGCCAAAGCCGACCATGCAGATAAAGACCAGCACCAGGCCAACTCCGGTGACCAGCAAGGTCGTCGGCAGCACGAGAAAACCGCTGAAGGTAATCAGCGCCGCAATCGCCAGCAACAACGGCCAGTAGCTTGGATGTGGCAAATGCGGGCCGGTATGCTGCTCCTCGATGGCTGCAGCATAAACCGGCTGCGGCGCCACCTCGACCGGGCGCGGCGCGACAATCTCGCGCACGAGCGCCGTGAAGCCGATGCCCGACATGAGACGATTCGACTCTTCCAGGTCGCCCTGGTCATTGCGCACCAGCAGCGCCTTCACGTTCTTGAAGACCCAGAACTGGCCCGCGTCCAGACCTTTGGCTAGCGCGTCCAGCTCACCGTCCTGGCGAATGAAGGTCGCCGTCGCGCCACTGGGATGCGTGTAGATGACCTCGTAATTTTCGGGCATGCCGCCATCTCCTCAACTCAGATAGTGATCGTCGCCTGATAGGGGAGGCGCAGAACACAGCTTCGTTTATTGTAACATGAGTGCGCCGCGCAGA
>Ga0207674_10000296_pt1 | contig 63065 bp, 47 predicted proteins | sample KBSCornC72_FD_184303 | JGI IMG/M metagenome (GOLD analysis project Ga0207674, IMG submission 184303) | Corn rhizosphere microbial communities from Kellogg Biological Station, Michigan, USA - KBS Corn C7-2 (SPAdes) (version 2) | ecosystem: Host-associated > Plants > Roots > Rhizosphere > Soil ...
GCGGTGCTCGAAGCATCCGACGCGGCAGCGGCGCTGCGCGTGCTCGACGCGCGACCCGATATCGGCATGCTGTTCACCGACGTCGGACTGCCGGGCGGCCTGAACGGACGCCAGCTCGCGGACGCCGCGCGCGAGCGGCATCCCGATCTGCTCGTGCTGTTCACCACCGGCTATGCGCGCAACGCGATCGTCCACCAGGGTCGTCTCGATCCCGGCGTCGAGCTCATCACGAAACCATTCACGTTCGCAGCGCTCGCGAACAAGGTGAACGCGATATTCGAGCAGCACGAGCGCGCGCGCCGCGCGTCGGCGCTGTGAGCCTTCACGGCCCCATCCGGGTCAACGGCGCCGCAGCCAGATGCTGCCGCCGACATTGCGCAGGCACAGGGGCATGCGCTCGGCAAAGCGCTGCGCGTGAAAGTGCTCGACGAACGTGTTGAACAGCACGATCTCGAAGGCGCCGTTGAACGACAGGAACGCGCGCAGCACGTATGCCTCGCGTCGGGGTGAGAGGATTCGAACCTCCGGCTCTACGTCCGAACGTCGCCCTCTCCCCGCGGAGCATCGGCGAAGGAAGTCCGCGGCTCGCCAATCGCGGCCTGGAACGAAGGCAAATCGTGAAGTCGCTAAACCGTGCGGGCTACGACCAAAGTACCAAGCGGCTTAGCGCAGTCCGAAGAACGACAGGATCGCGACGACGATAACGACGAGTCCGACGATGTAGATGATTCTATTCACGATGTCGCCTTTCGCGGTAAACATCTACGCCCATGGAACCGCCAGCACCAGGATTGAGCGTCCCGGGACGCGTCCAAGCGCCGCGGTGCCCAGCGTTCCGCAAGTCTACGTTACGGTACGCTGCTCCGATCACGGGCGGCGTACGGCGCGACGGTTGTTCGGTTCAGCTTCGACGACGGCCCACCAAATAACCGAGCGCCAGGGCCATTCCGACGGCGGCGTAGGGCCGCGCCCGGATGAATTCTGCGCCGGCATTCAGCAGATCGTTAGGTCCCTTTTTGACGGCGTCGAGCCGTTCCGATGCCCACCGGGTAGCGGCATCGGCACGCTCGGCGACTGAATCAACGGAACCACGCACAGCATCCCTGGCCGACGTTATGGCGTCGGTTGCCCGCTCGGCCACGTGGTCAGTGGCAGCGCGCGCCTGGTCGGCCATTCTGGAGACGCTGGGGCTGGATTCAGGGTCGACCATAGTCTTCCTTAGCGGCCGCGAGGGCCAATCGAATCCCGCGATCAATCGCGTGAAAATAGTTGGTAAATCAGAAATCCCGCGAGCACCGCGATACCGACGGCGAGGAAGGGACGCGCACCCACCGCATCAGACATTGATCCGACCAGTTCCCTCGACGTTGCATCGAGAGCACCGGCCTTCTTCGAAGCCCAATCGGCGCCTCGCCCAAAAGCATCGGAGGACCGGCTTCGCATGTCCGCGGCAGTATTCCTTGCGTCGTCTGCAAACGACCGAATACGATTCGCGGCATCCGTGCCGTATTCAGACATCTGATCCGTGTTCCAAGTCATGTTGACCTTTCTCCATTGGGGCAGCATGGGTGCCAGCAGCGAAACGAAGTATTGGCGGCGAGTCATTCCCGCGCCATTCGCGCATGGCGCATTTTGTTGTAGGACGGGCTGCTATTTGGCCGCCGCGCTCGGTGGCTCGCCCGGCAATGAAGCTGGTTTCCGCAAACTGCTTAGCTTGCGTTACCGCGAGCGCTTTCCTGCAGCGCCATTCGCGTCGCCTGAAAATGCTGTTGTCGTGCCATGCGTTGTGGCAGTATCAAACGCATGCAAGTGCACGACGATTAGCCACAGGCCGGCGGCAAAAAACGCAACGCCTGCTATCAGCGCGATGAACCGGCGAACGACACCGAGGGTCCCACATGGCGCGCAATCCTACGCCCCGCGCACCGATAGGCGTATTCGGACGCGGGACGTCGAGGTTTTTGCGCGAGAAACGCAAGGTACAGCATGGCGCGGGGCGCGCCTGAATGCTGTCAGTGGCCAGACAGAGCCTGGCCGGTCTACGGTAGTAGCGCGATCGGTGCTATTTGCACTCAGGTAGCACTTAAGTCGGGGGTGGGCGCTACCGCATTCTGGCGCAACTCTCTGCTTTATTGGTCGGGGTGAGAGGATTCGAACCTCCGGCCTCTACGTCCCGAACGTAGCGCTCTACCAGGCTAAGCTACACCCCGTTTCCGACACCTTTTTCGCGTGACGGGCCCGGGAACTCAGTAACTGCGCCGCGCAGCGAAAGTCGATAATTGTAGCAGACTCGATGCCGCGGGCGATGCCGCAAGCACGGTGAGACATCCGGCGGCAGCCTCGGCCTGTGCCTGTGCACGCTGCTGCGCGTACGACAGTGCGCCGGTGCGGTGCAAAGCCGCCACGACCGGCGCGAAATCGGTCAATCCGCCGCCGGCGACGGCGTGACGGATCACCTCCGCTTCGGCGGGCGTTCCCACGGCGAGCGCACGGATGAGCGGCAGCGTCATCTTGCCTTCGGCCAGATCGTCGCCGAGGTTCTTGCCGATCTCGGCGGGCGCACCGGAATAGTCGAGCACGTCGTCCATGATCTGGAACGCAATGCCGAGATGCTTTCCGTAGCGTGCAAGCCCGTCCTCGCATTGCGCACTCGCATCGCCGAGCACCGCGCCGAGACGCCCGGCGGCTTCGAACAGCTTCGCCGTCTTGCGCTCGATCACCGCGAAGTACGCGCGCTCGTCGAGCGCCGCGTCGCCGGCATGCATCAGCTGCAGCACTTCGCCTTCGGCGATCAGGTTCGTCGCGTCGGCGATGATCGAAAGCACGCGCATCCGGTTCACGCTGACCATCAGCTGGAACGTGCGCGAATAGAGGAAGTCGCCCACGAGCACCGAGGCGGGATTGCCGAACTCGGCGTTCGCCGTCGCGTGGCCGCGCCGCAACTTCGACTCGTCGACGACGTCGTCGTGCAGCAGCGTTGCCGTGTGAATCATTTCGATGGCCGCGGCAAGCGTGTGGTGGTCGCGACCCGAATAGCCGCACGCGCGCGCAGCGAGCAGCAGCAACGCCGGGCGCAGCCGCTTGCCACCGCCGGCGATGATGTAATTGGCGACCTGGCGGATCAGCACGACCTCGGAGCGCAGGCTTTCGCGCAGCACGCGATCGACCGCGGCCATGTCGTCGCCGATGGCGGGATTGAGAAAGTCGAGGCTCAAGATCGGGCGGCTCGGTTCGGCTTCTGCGCAAATCGGCTGTGCAACAGGTGACGTCGCACGCCTCGCGAGCCGCCCGGCGGGGGAGCGTTGCATTCTACCGGAGTTCATTTCTCTCTTTCGTCAGCCAACGCCGGCGCGCGGCGCGCTGCGGTCACGCTTGCCCGCTACCTCGGAAAGACGTTATAATCCAAGGCTTTCCGGACGTCGGCTCGGCCAGCTCACGCGAAGCGGGCCGGCAGCCTTCGTCGCAGCGCCTGCACAGCGTTCGTGTGTGCTGGCAAACATGGCGGCGGAACATTGGCTTCCACCGCATATCACGGGAGTTCCACTCATGTACGCGGTCGTAAAAACCGGCGGCAAGCAATACAAGGTCTCCGCCGGCGAAAAACTCAAGGTAGAACAGATACCGGCGGACGTGGGCGCGGAAGTGATCCTGGACCAGGTGCTGATGGTCGGCGGCGACGACAACGTTCGCGTCGGCCAGCCCACCGTCGCAGGCGCGACGGTCAAGGCCACCGTCGTTGCGCATGGCCGCGGCGAGAAGGTCCGGATCTTCAAGATGCGCCGGCGCAAGCACTACCAGAAGCATCAGGGGCATCGGCAGAATTACACCGAGCTTCGCATCGAAGCAATCGTCGGCTGAAGGAGAGGCACGGATGGCACACAAGAAAGCAGGCGGCAGCTCGCGCAACGGCCGCGACTCCGAATCGAAGCGCCTCGGCGTCAAGGTCTATGGCGGCGAAGCCATTCGCGCGGGCGGCATCATCGTTCGCCAGCGCGGCACGCGCATTCATGCTGGTCGTAATGTCGGCCTTGGCAAGGACCACACGCTTTTCGCGCTCGTCGACGGCAAGGTGAGCTTCGGCGTCCGAGGCGAGCGCCAGCACAAGTACGCCAATGTCGAGCCGGCGCAGGAGTTGCTGCCGGTCGCGCGGACGAACACGCTGCCGGCGCAGGAAGCGGAAGCGGCATAACGGCCGCACGCGCGAGCGTCGGCACGAAATCCGGTGGAGCCGGAGGCGACTTTTCGCGATTCGAAGTGGGGTCAGAGACGACTTTTCGGAAAGTCGTCTCTGACCCCATTTTTCCGCCTCCGGCCCCACTTGCGTCAGCGCCGCTCGATCCAATGCAGCATGCCGAGCGCGATCAGCGTGAAGAGAGCCAGCGGGAACACGGCCGAGAAAAGCGGCGGCCAGTCGTTCAGCACGCCGAGATTCGAGAACAGGCGCCCGAGCAGGAAGAACGACAGGCCGATCATCGTGCCGGCGAAGATGCGGAATCCGAGCCCGCCCTGGCGGCGCTGAAAGTGCGCGAACGGCAGCGCCAGCACCATCATCACCAGCACGGCCGCCGGATAGAAGATCTTGTTCCAGAACGCGATCTCGAAGCGCGAGGTCTTCTGCGCGTTGCGCCCCAGCACGCGAATGTTGTCGTACAGCGCGCCGAGCTCGAGCCGCTCGGGCGCGACCTGGTAGACATTCAGGATCGACGGGCGTAACACCGTCGTCCACATGTAGACCGGCGCCGTCGTCACGTGCGTTGCGTCGGGCCCGATCTCGGTCGATTGCACGTCGGTCAGCTTCCACTGCCCGTTGCCGGCGAACGTGCCCGCCTGCGCGACGCGCACCTCCTTGAGACGCAGGTCGTCGCCGAACTCGTACATGCGGATGCCGGCGAGCGACATGTCGGCGAGCACGGTGCGGATGTTCACGAACGTGAGGTCCTGCTTGAACCAGAAGCCCGATTCGAATTGCTGTGCAACCACGCGCGACTCGTTGCCCGATGCGCGCACGGTTTGCGCGATGCGTTCCGCCGGCGGTGCAACGTACTCCCCGGCGAGAAACGTGGCGGCGGCAAGCGGAATGCCGACGCGCAGCACCGACCAGATCACCTGCGCCAGCGACATGCCCGATGCGCGCATCACCGTGTATTCGGAATTGGCGACGAGCTGCGAAACGCCGAACAGCGTGCCGATCAGTGCGGCCACCGGAAAGAGCTCGTACAGCCGCGACGGCAGGTTCAGCGTCACGTACAGAAGCGCGCGGCTGATCGTGTAGTCGCCGCGGCCAACGTCGCCGAGCTCGTGGATCAGGTCGAAGAACGCGAACAGTCCGAGAAGTGCTGCGAATATCAGCAGTGTCGCGAGCAGGACGTCGCGGCCGATGTAGCGCTGCAGCGTTTTCACTGGCGCAGCTCCCTCGCGTCGCCGCGCGTTGCGTCACGGCCGCTCATGCACTTGCCGGCGCCGCAGCGCCCGGCGCGCGTGCGAACAATCCGGTGACCGACAGCTGATGGCGGAAGAGCACGACGACCACGAGCAGCGCGATCACGTGCGGCAACAGCAAACCCGCCCACAACTCGATGCGACCCTGCGCGATCATGCTCTGCACGATGTTGAGGCAGTTGCTGTAGAGCATGTAGAGGAACGCCGCCGCGACGAGATTGAACGAGCGTCCCATGCGTGGATTGACATACGCGAGTGGAACCGCCAGGAGCGTCAGCACGATCGCCGAAATGGGCACGGAGACGCGCCAGAAGAGCTCGGCGCGCTCGACGCGTCCGTTCGAGGCGAGCAGCACCGCCGATGGAGTGGCCTTGGTCGAGGTCGGCAGCGTGCGCACTTCGGAGGGTTCGATGCGCCGCCCGAGCTTCTCGAATTCGACCACGCGGTAATCGGCGTGACCCGGGGTGCCCTGATAGCGCCGCCCGTGCTCGAGCACGATGAAACGGTCGCCGTTCGGCAGGTCCTCGAGCCGGCCGCGTGCCGCGACCGTCGTGACTTCCTGCTTGTCCTCCACCGAATGCAGGAAGACGTTGCGCACGGTGTTGTCGAGCGGATTGATGCTTTCGACGAACACGACGAGGTTCGCTTTCGAGAACTCGCGGAAGAGGCCCGGCGTGACGACGGAAATGTCGTCGCGGGCCTCGAGCTGGCGCTCGAACTCGATTTTGCGCTGTTCCGCCCATGGTGACAGATAAAGCGACAGCACAACGATCGCAACCAGGAACGGCGCCGCAAACCAGAGAATAGGCGTCAGACAGGCGGTGAGCGACTGGCCGGACGTGAACCAGACAATCATCTCGCTGTCCCGGTACCAGCGCGAAAGCGTCAGCAGCACCGTGAGGAACAGCGCGACCGACAGCAGGATATTGAGATAAAACAGCGCGTTGAAGCCGAGCAGCGCCAGGATTGCGTCTGGCGCGATCGACCCGCCTGCCGCCCGTGCCAGCAGCCGCAGCACGAGATTCGTGAACAGGATGGCCAGCAGAACGAGGAACAGGCCGACCGCGGTCGCCGTCAGCTCACGGACGAGGCTACGCCGGAAAATCATGACGGCGGGAAAATTTTGACTTTTTTAGCGCGTTTTGACGATAATGCGCGAGTAATGGTCGTGTCGCACAAAAAGCCCGGCGAACGAACGCGAGGGATCGGATGGAATTTACCATAAAAAGCGGTAGCCCCGAGAAGCAGCGCAGCGCATGCGTCGTCGTCGGCGTTTTCGACAATCGCAAGCTGTCCTTGTCGGCCGAACTGATCGATCGCGCGTCGAACGGCTACATCAGCGAAATCATCCGGCGCGGCGACATGGAAGGGAAGCTCGGCTCGACGCTGCTGCTGCACAGTGTCCGCGGCACGCTTGCCGATCGCGTGCTGCTGATCGGCCTCGGCAAGGAGCGCGATTTCCGCGACAAGGAGTTCCGCCACGCGATCCGGAGCGCCGTCAAGCTGTTGAACGAAACCGGATCGTACGAGGCGGTTCTCTACCTCACCGAGGAAAAGGTGAAGCGACGCGAGGTCGCGTGGCGCGTCGAGCATGCGGTCGTCGTCGCGATGGACGCGGTCTACCGGTTCGAGCAGATGAAAAGCGAGCCCACCGAAGTGCGCCGGCCGCTGCGCAAGCTCACCCTCTCGGTTCCCCAGCGCTCCGACCTCGGTGCCGGCGAAGCGGCCGCCGCGCGCGGGCTCGCGATCTCGCACGGCATGGATCTGGCCAAGGACCTCGGCAACCTGCCGGGCAACGTGTGCACGCCACGCTATCTCGCCGAGCGGGCGCAGGAGCTCGGCCGCCAGTTCCCCGACATCAAGGTCACGGTGATGGAGCGGCCCGAGATCGAGGCGCTCGGCATGGGATCGTTCCTGTCGGTCACCAACGGCAGCGACGAGCCGCCGCGCTTCATCGTGCTCGAGTACGAGCAGGCGCTGCGCAAGCAGAAGCCGGTGGTGCTGGTCGGCAAGGGCATCACGTTCGACACCGGCGGCATCTCGATCAAGCCGTCGGCCGACATGGACCAGATGAAGTTCGACATGTGCGGCGCGGCGTCGGTGCTCGGCACGCTGCGTGCACTGGCCGAGCTCAAGTCGAAGCTCAATGTGGTGGGTCTCATCCCCGCGTGCGAGAACATGCCCTCCGGTCGTGCCACCAAGCCCGGCGACATCGTGAAATCGATGTCCGGCCAGACGGTGGAGGTGCTGAACACCGATGCCGAAGGGCGCCTGATCCTTGCCGACGCGCTCACGTATGCCGAGCGCTACGAGCCGCATGCGGTGGTCGACATCGCGACGCTGACCGGTGCCATCGTCGTTGCGCTCGGACATATCACGAGCGGAATCTTCAGCAACAGCGATTCGCTCGCCCGCGCGCTCCTCGCCGCCGGCGACGACGCGTACGATCGCGGCTGGCAGATGCCGCTGTGGGACGATTACCAGGAGGCGCTTGCGAGCAATTTCGCCGATTTCGCGAACGTCTCGGGACGTGCGGGCAGCAGCATCACCGCGGCGTGCTTCCTGTCGCGGTTCGCGCGCAAATACGACTGGGCGCATCTCGACATCGCGGGCATCGCGTGGAAGGAAGGCAAGGAAAAGGGCGCCACCGGCCGCCCGGTGCCGATGCTCGCGACATGGCTGCTGGCGCAGGAGGCGCTCCCTTGACTCGGCGGGCGCAAGCGGCAGCGCGCGGACAACGCGCGTGACGACGATCGACTTCTTCACCAACGCGTCCGAGCCGCTCGCGCTCGCCGCAAAGATCGTCGCGAAGGCGTATCGTCAGCACGGCAGCGTGCGCGTGCTGACGCCCGACGCCGCAACCACCGGCGCGCTCGATCGCCTGCTTTGGCTGGAGCCGCCCCACGGCTTCCTGCCGCATTGCCGGCTGGAGAGTCCGCTCGCGAACGAGACGCCGATCTGGATCGACGACGCGCTTGTCCACAGCGGCGCGGCGGCAGTGCTCGTGAACCTCCATCCCGAGCCGCCGCCGTTCTTCAGCCGCTTCGAGCGCCTCGCCGAGGTCGTCGGTACGGCTGCGGAGCAGCTTCTTGCCGGGCGCGCCCGATATCGCTACTACCGCGAGCGCGGCTACGAGCTCAGGCTGCACGACTGGTCGCAGCGTGACTAGCGCAATAGCGTCATCCGGCCCTGATGCCCACCGCCCGCGAGCTTCTTGACCAGGCCGACGCGCTGATGCGGCGCAATCGAAAACGTGGCAAGGGTCCCGCGGGCGACGTGCCCACGCTGACCGGTTCCCTCGACACGTCGCTCGCGCCGACCGTGATTCTCACCGACGCACACACGTCGGCCGATCGCATCACGCTCGAGCAGCCCGGCAACGCCGATCGCGTCACGCTCGAGCAGCCCGGCAACGCCGATCGCATCGCGGGAGGCGCCGCAGCCACCGACAGCGCTGCGGCCGATCCGATGCCGCTCGATACGCTCGGTGACCTGCCGGTTTTGACGGATGCCGTCCTCGATTGGCCGCCTGCGGAACCGTCGGCCACTGCGCGAGACGCGGGTGCCGACACGGGCGACGTGTTCGTGGCGGCGGCAGCCGAAGCCGCTGCCGCCGACATGGGCGACGCGTTCCCGGCGTCAGCAGCCGAAGCCGAGGCCGCTGCCGCCGAATTGCCGCCCCCCGCGGTGCTCGAACGCGAGGGCGATGTCGATACGGGCGCGATCGACGCGGCAGATGCGCCGCGACAGCAGACCGGCGCGGTGCCCGCCGAACCACGCGTACCCTTCCTCGACGACGACTTCATCCTTGAGATTCCACCGGCCCCCGACACCGCAGGCGCCGCGTCAGTGCCACCGGCGCCGGCGCCGCCGAGCATCGGCGCATCGACGCTCACTGCCGGCAGTCGCGAATGGGAAGCACTTGCCGAGGAAATCCGGATGCAGGTGCTGCAGCGGCTCGACATCTTTACTGACACCCGACTGCGCGAGCAACTGGGTGCGCGGCTGTCGCCGATCGTCGAGCGCGCGAGCGCGCAGCTGGTCGAAACGATCAACCGCGAGCTCGGCGAGCTCGTTCGCGGCTACGTCGCCGAGGCGATCGAGCGCGAGATCGAGAGCTGGCGCACGCAGCATCCGAAGTAGCGCGAGGAATCTGCCGACTCGAGCCTCGAGTTGCGGGCGATCATTTGCTCCGCTGCACGCGAAGTCAGCGACGTGCGACCATGTCGATCTCGACGAGCGCACCGCGTGCAAGCCCCGTCACGCCGACGCAGGTGCGCGCCGGACGCCTGGCGGCCGGGAAGTAGCTCGCATACACCGCATTCATCCGCTCGTAGTGCTCGTCGAAATGGCGCAGGAAGATGCGCACCGACACCACGTGCTCGAGTCCGAGCGCACAACCTTGCAGCACGGCGTGGAGGTTGTGCATCACCTGGTGCGTCTGCGCCTCGATCGTGTCGGGATACGCCGACGTATTCGACGACGTCGTGAACGGCATCTGCCCGGTCAGGAACACCCAGCCGTCGGCTTCCACCGCGTGACTGAAGGGGGCGACCGGATCGGGCGCACCGCCCACCATGTGGAACACGGGTGCTGTCATCGAAGTGTCTCCGGATGAAAGGTTGTCGTCATTCTGGTCCCATCGCCGCCGGACGCCCACCCGGCCGACCGATGGGCCTTGCCAGGGATGGCGCGCTGCGTGCTAGACTGCATCGCATGAGGTCCGCATTGCCTCTCCGTGCGTCGCAACCGCCCCTGACCGGTGCCTGGTCGGGCTTCGTCTATTTTTACTTCGGATCCACCGAGGGCCGCACGCGACCGTAGCAAGCAGACACACAGGAACACATCGATCGGGCGGCTCCAAAAGGGCCGCCCGATTTTTTTTGCGACACCACCACCGAGGAGTAGACGATGATCATCGTGATGCAACCCGACGCCGGCGACGCCGAGATCGCCGCTGTCGAAGCCAGGATTCGCGCGCACGGGCTCGACGTGCACATTTCCCGCGGCACCGAGCGCACGCTGATCGGTGCGATCGGCGACGAGCGCAAGCTCGACCCCGAGATGTTCGACCCGCTCCCCGGCGTCGAGCGCTCGCTCCATATCCTCAAGCCTTACAAGCTCGTCGCCCGCGAATGGCACAGGGCGAGCACGATCGTCGACGTGTGCGGCGCGCGCATCGGCGGCAGTGAAGTGCAGGTGATCGCGGGGCCGTGCTCGGTGGAGACCGTGCCGCAGATGCAGGCGGCGGCGGCCGGTGTCGCGCAGGCCGGTGCCCGATTGATGCGCGGCGGGGCGTTCAAGCCGCGCACCAGCCCGTACACGTTCCAGGGCAAGGGCGTCGAAGGACTCACCATGCTGAAGGACGCCGCCGCGCGCCACGGCCTGCCGATCGTCACCGAGCTGATGGACGTGCGCATGCTCGACACGTTCCTCGAGCACGACGTCGACGTGATCCAGATCGGCACGCGCAACATGCAGAACTTCGACCTGCTGAAGGAAGTCGGCAAGGTGAACGTGCCGGTCATCCTGAAGCGCGGCATGAGTGCGACGATCAGCGAGTGGCTGATGGCCGCCGAGTACATCGCCGCCGGCGGCAATCACCGGATCATGCTGTGCGAGCGCGGCATCCGCACCTTCGAGACCGCGTATCGCAACGTGCTCGACGTGACCGCGGTCGCGGTGCTGAAGAAGGAGACGCACCTGCCGGTGATCATCGATCCGTCGCATGCGGGCGGCAAGGCGTGGATGGTACCGGCACTGTCCTGCGCGGCCATCGCGGCGGGTGCCGACGCCTTGCTGATCGAGGTGCATCCGTGTCCTGCGGAAGCGTGGTGCGATGCGGATCAGGCGCTGTCGATCGAAGAATTCGCGACGCTGATGCAGCGCCTCGGTGCGGTAGCCCAGGCGATGGGACGCTCGTTGTCGGCGCGCGCGCCCGATGTGCGGCCCGAGATGGCGCTGACGCCGTAGCGCACGCCGCGCGAACGCGTCGAGGCAACCCGGTCCTCTATAATTTCGTCCTTTTGCCTCGGCGGCGACGTCACGACGATGGAACTCGCGAAAAGCTTCGAGCCGCATGCGATCGAAGCGAAGTGGTATCCGATCTGGGAGTCGCGCGGCTATTTCGAGCCGCGCTACGAGCCCGGGGCGCCGGCGTATTGCATCCAGCTTCCGCCGCCCAACGTCACCGGCACGCTGCACATGGGGCACGCGTTCCAGCAGACGCTGATGGACGTGCTGATCCGCTACCACCGGATGCGAGGCTTCAACACGCTGTGGCAGGTCGGAACCGACCACGCGGGCATCGCCACGCAGATCGTCGTCGAGCAGCAGCTCAAGGCCGCGGGCCTCACGCGGCACGATCTCGGACGCGACGCGTTCGTCGACCGCGTGTGGGCGTGGAAGAGCGAATCGGGCGGCGCGATCACCCACCAGATGCGACGCCTCGGTGCGGCAGCCGACTGGTCGCGCGAGCGCTTCACGATGGACGAAGGCCTGTCGGCCGCCGTGCGCGAGACGTTCGTCAAACTCTACGAGAACGGCCTCATCTATCGCGGCAAGCGGCTCGTCAACTGGGATCCGAAGCTGATGACGGCGGTGTCGGACCTCGAGGTCGACAACGACGAGGAACAGGGGAAGATCTGGGAGCTCTCGTACCCGCTCGCCGATGGCTCCGGCGCGCTCGTCGTCGCGACGACCCGTCCCGAGACGATGCTCGGCGATACCGCCGTCGCGGTCAATCCGGACGACGAGCGTTACCGATCGTTCATCGGCAAGACCGTGCGCCTGCCGCTCGCCGGACGCGACATTCCGGTGATCGCCGACGACTACGTCGATCGCGAGTTCGGCACGGGTGTCGTCAAGATCACGCCGGCACACGATATGAACGACTGGGCGGTCGGACAGCGCCACGGTTTGCCGGCGATCTCGATCCTCAATCTCGACGCGACCATCAACGAGAACGCGCCCGCGAAGTATCGCGGCCTCGATCGCTACGCCGCGCGCAAGGCGGTGCTCGCCGATCTCGCCGCGGCGGGTCTCGTCGTTTCGGAGAAGGCGCACCGGATGGTGGTGCCGCGCTGCGGACGCACCGGCGAAGTCGTCGAGCCGATGCTGACCGACCAGTGGTACGTCGCGATGCGCACGCCGGCGCCCGCGACGCATCCGCTGTGGCCCGGGAAGACCATCCAGCAACTGTGTCTCGACGCGGTGAGCGAGGCGGGCATCGTCGACCCGAAGACCGGCGAAGCGGGCCGCGTGCGCTTCGTCCCCGGTGAATGGATCTCGACGTACCTGCACTGGATCAACAACATCCAGGACTGGTGCATCTCGCGCCAGTTGTGGTGGGGTCACCAGATTCCCGCGTGGTACGACGAGGACGGCAACGTCTACGTCGCGATGACCGAGGACGACGCGCGCGCGCAGGCGAAAGCGCGGCGCGGACACGAACCGGCAACGTTGCGCCGCGACGACGACGTCCTCGACACGTGGTTCTCGTCCGCGTTGTGGTGCCATTCGACGCTCGGGTGGCCCGCCGACACGCGCGAGCTGCGCACGTTCCTGCCGTCGTCGGTGCTCGTCACCGGGTTCGACATCATCTTCTTCTGGGTCGCGCGGATGATCATGACGACGACCCTCTTCACCGGCAAGGTGCCGTTTCGCGACGTCTACATCAACGCGATCGTCCGCGATGCCGAAGGGCAGAAGATGTCGAAGTCGAAGGGCAACGTGCTCGACCCGCTCGACCTGATCGACGGCGTCGACGCCGACACGCTCGTGTCGAAGAGCGTCGCCAACATGATGGATCCGCGCCAGGCGGAAAAGGTCGCGAAGCGCACCCGACAGCACTATCCGAACGGCATTCCGTCGTTCGGCGCCGATGCGCTGCGCTTCACGTTCGCGTCGCTCGCGACGTTCAACCGCACGCTCAACTTCGACCTCAACCGTTGCGACGGCTATCGCAACTTCTGCAACAAGCTGTGGAACGCAACGCGCTTCGTGCTGATGAACGTCGACGGCAGGGATGTCGGCCTCGACGAGACGCAGCCGCGCACGCACACGTTCGTCGACCGCTGGCTGCTCGGCCGGTTGCAGCAGGCGAAGCACGAGGTCGCGCAGAACCTCGACGCGTATCGCTTCGACCTCGCGGCGCGCGCACTCTACGAGTTCGTCTGGGACGAATACTGCGACTGGTATGTCGAGCTCGCCAAGGTGCAGCTCGCCCACGCCGATGCGGCGGGTGACGAAGCCGCCGCGCGCGGCACGCGGTCGATGCTCGTGCGCGAGCTCGAGGCGGCGTTGCGTCTCGCGCATCCGTTCATGCCGTTCATCAGCGAGGAGCTGTGGCAGCTCGTCGCACCGCTGGCGGGCAAGCGCGGCGAGACGATCTCGCTGCAGCCGTTCCCGAAGGCGAACCCCGATCGCGTCGACGACGCCGCGAACGCGCAGATGGCGCTGCTGAAGGATCTCGTCAATGCGTGCCGGACGCTGCGCGGCGAGATGGGCCTGTCACCGGCGCAGAAGGTGCCGCTGATCGCGACGGGCGAGCACGCAACGCTTGCGGCATTCGCACCGTACATCGCGCCGCTCGCGAAGTTGTCCGGCGTGCGCATCGTCGACGCGCTTCCGGCGGGCGACGCGCCGGTGTCGATCGTTGGCGAATACCGGCTGATGCTGCACATCGAGGTCGATGTGGCGGCCGAGCGCGAGCGCATTGCGAAGGACATCGCGCGCCACGAAGGCGAGATCGCGAAGGTGAAGGCGAAGCTCGCGAACGAAAGCTTCGTCGCACGCGCGCCCGGCGCCGTGGTCGAGCAGGAGCGCGCACGCCTTGCGGGCTTCAGCGCCACGCTCGACAAGCTGCGCGAGCAGCTCGGCCGGTTGAGCGGTGCCTAGCGTGGTGGTCATGCGGACGCGCGACGCAGTGTGCAAAGCGATGCGGGCAGCACGGCCTCGTGGACGCGACGGCCGAAGTCGCGGCGCATGCCGAGCGCCTGCCCGATCAGCACGTTGACGTACAGTCCCGGCCCGCTCGAGTAAATGCGCCAGCCGCCCTCGACGGCGATGCTGCCCGCCTTGACGCGCGGCCATGCAGCACTCGCTTCGTAGCGATCGGGGAACGCCGCGTCGCTGCTGCTGAAATAGGCGTTGCGCTGCCTCGGCGCCGCATTCGCGACGCATTCGCTGACGCACACCGGATTGGCTGCCCGCAATGCATCCCACAACGCATCGGCTTCTCCGAGAACCGCCATCGCCTCCGCGTAGCGCAGATGCGCGTGCACGTACATGAGCCCGATCTCGCGTCCGAAGTACGACGCCGACTCGGCGCGCCGGAAGGTGCGCTCGAGGCCGCCGTGATATTCGACGGGACGGTCGATCAGCCGCACGCCGTCCGGGAACAGCAGGTGCTCGCGAATGAGGTGCAGATGATGCTGCGCCTGTTCGGGCGTGAACAAGCCCGCGAGGATGCTGCGCGTCATCGGCAGCAGCGAGTAGCGGAGGCCGGTGCGCGTGTCCGACGGATGCAGCAGGAGCTCGGGGCTGTCGCGATCCGGGCCGAATATCGCGTACCCGGCCACCGTTGCATCGCGGACGAGCAGCCGATGGAAATCGCCGCGCATCGCTTGCGCCAGCGCGCCGAGTCGCGTTGCCTCAGCGCCACGGCCCGCCCGCTGCAGCAAGCTCACGTAGCGCTCGAGCTGCTGGTACAACAACGCCACCGTCCAGCTGCTGACCATCGTGTCGCGCAGCCGCGGATCGGCCGGCTGCAGCGAATCGTTCCAGTCGCCCTCGCCGTAGCGGATCAGGTGCGTGCCCGGGATGAAGCGTTCCGCGATGGTCGCGAGCAGCCTCTCGACATGGACCGCGATCGAATCTGCGTGACCGGTACGCTCGAGGCTGTCGTCGTCACGCCACGCGGCGCGCTCGTCGAGAAAGGCGAGGTCGCCCGTCGCCTCGATGTAATCGTTCAGGGCCTTCAGCGGCCACACGATGACATCGCCATGGCTGTGCGGGTCACGGATGAACGCGTACGGCTCGAGCATGAACCACTGCGGCCAGTCGCCGCGCGCCGCATACTGCTCGGCGAAGACGATGCGCAGGATCTGCCTGACCGGTTCGTCGTGCTCGAGGGACAGCAGGAATTCGACGGGTCCCTGGCACACATCGCGGGTTCCCCATGCCGCACCCGTGTATTGCTCGAGCCCGTGAGGGACAGTCAGATGGATCATCGCGTCGTGGGCGAGCCAGGGCAGGGACGCGTCGAGTGCGGCCGCTTCTGCGGATCGGCCGCTCAGCCGGTATCCCCGCGTTACGCTCGTCCAGAATCTTGTCGCCGGCGCGAGGAGCTCGCTGTCGTCCCGCGTGTGCTCGTACTTCGCCGCGAGGCGGGCGGCCTCCTCGGAGTCGGTCAGCGATCCGACCACCGCGAAGCGGAATTCGCGCGTAGCGAGCGTCGCGATCGCGACATGCGTACCGCTGCCCGGCGCACCGTCGGCATACAGCAGTTCGTCGCCGCCGAGCGTGTCGATCGCATGCGGCGTGCTCGTCACCAGGTGATACGCCGCACTCGAATAGCAACGTCCCCATAGCGAATCGGGATCGGGCCGGAACGTGAACCTGCGCTTCGTCGTATTGCAATCGACGATGCCTGCGTGCTCGAACTCGCGTTCGCCGAGCACGACATGTCCGAAGACGAGAAAGCGGCACGGCATGCCATCGACGGTAATGCGCCATTGCATTGCCGGATCGTCGCCCGCTGCCATGGCGCGCACGGTGATCACGCGGTCGGCGAGGACGTAGATCCAGCGGCAGTCGCTCAAGCCCATCTCGAACGCCGACGGGATCGTCAGCAAGCGCCAGCCGTCCTGCATGCCGACGAGCACGCGCAGCCCGCTTGCGCGCGTGATGTTGTACGGGTCGCGCGAGACGGAAAACAGCTTGTGGAACGACGTGTTGCCGATCGTGAGCTGCGCCGCGAAGACACCGTGCATCCAGCAGGTCGCGCAAAGCGTCGATTCGTCGGGGAGCAGCGCGCTGCCCGACCGCAGGATGGCGCCGTGCCGGCGCGCGACGACACGCTCCTTCTCGAGCAGCACGACGTGGCGATTGTGCGGCGGGTCGGGCGTGAAGAACGACAGCAGCCGATCGCCGTCGAATTCCTCGAGATACCGGTCGGGATAGCGCTGTGCAAGCGCGGCGCCACGCATCGGCAGCACCTCGGCCGCACCCGCGTTCTGTATTGCGCTGCGCCGCACAGAGACGCTCGCGACCGTCGTGTCGCTGCAGTCGGGCCACGCGATCGCGTCGAGCCGCGCGAAGTCGTCGTCGCTCGAAGCGGCGGCATGGTCCGGCGCATACAGGCCGAAGAAGCGCCAGGATGCGCTGGCGCCGGGCTGCAGCGTGATGGCCGGCGACTGAATGGCGGCGCACGCCCCTTCATGCTGCAGGCAGCGATCGGCAAGCGGCACGCCGAACGGAAGAGCGAATCCATCGGCGTCGCGGTGACATGGACCGAACAACTGCATGGCGTCGGTTGCACAGGCGCGGGCGCCATCGAGGCAACCGTGCATCACCCACGGGTGCTTGCCGTCCTGCGCGAGATTCTGCCGGCTCATCACGACGCGCCCCCATTGTGCATGCCGGGCAACGCGCTGGTCGATGTATTGCGATGCGTATGCCTCGTTGTTCGTCACGAAGGCGCGCGCGCCGAGTCCGAGATCCTGCACCAGGATCGCGTCGAGCGGCAGCGCCATTGCGCCGTCATTCGCAACATCGACCTGCCAGAGCCATGCCGTGTCGTTCGGGAGTACGTGCAGCGTTACGCGATGGCGAATCGCACCGGCCGTGCCTTCCCAGTGCAGCCGATCGGCGCCGATGCCGAGCCCGACCCGCGCTCCGGAACCGACGACGTCGATGTTGACCGGATGTTGTCCGCCGACGCGCAGGACAACGCGTCCGATGCCGCCATCGAGCGGCGACCCGAGAACCTGATTGACGAGGATCGAGCCGGCGCCGCTTCGATGTTCGATCGCGAACAGCGATCCGTTCGGCAGTACGGAAACGCCGAGCCCGCGGTTGTTACCGACACGCGCGAGACCAAGGTCCGATTCGCGGGGCGTGCGCCGGCCATGGGTGTTCGCCGGCGTCATCGGACGACCCTCCATCCGGCTTTGACTGCGCCTTGTCGGAAACGTCTTACGCAACTTGGCGAATTGCGTGAACGGCGTGCACGACGCGGTTGCGAAACCGACGCGCAGCGGCCTCCTCTAATTTCGATATCCATGCCGGGGAACGCCATGAATCGACCACTCCTTACGATCGCGTTGGCGGCAAGCCTGTGGCCGCTGTCCGCAGCAGCCCAGCAGGCGTTCACGATGGCATCGGTGGATGTCTACGCCGGACCGAGCAGCGAGTACCCGCGTGTGGCATCGCTGCCGGCGAACACGCCGGTACATGTGGACGGCTGTCTCGCCGACTGGTCATGGTGCGACGTCGACTTTTCGGGGGACCGCGGCTGGGTGTATGCGGGCGACCTCGGGTATCCCTACGAAAATCGGCGCGTCGTGATCCTCGACGACGGAGCGCATCTCGGACTGCCGGTTTTGTCGTTCTCGTTAAATTCCTATTGGGACGCGCATTATCGAAACCGCCCGTGGTTCGCGCAGCGCGAAGACTGGCAGCGCCGCGTATCGGTGCAGGGTGATCACCGCGGCGGCCAGGCGCCCGCAGGCCGCGCAGCGGGCGCAACGATGCAGCAGGGCAACGTGGAACAGCAGGGCAACGTGGAACAGCAGGGCAACGTGGAACAGCGGAGCATCGGGGAGCGGGGCAACGTGGAGCAATCGCAGCCACGCACGTCGCAACCGCCAACCGAGCCCGAGTCGCGGATGCAACCACAACCCCAACCGCAGCCGCAAGCCGAGCCACAGCGCCGGCCCCAGTCTCAACCGCAGCCCGAGGAACAGACAACGCGCCGGCAGGAGGCGCAACCTGGCAAGTCCCGGCCGGAAGGCGAATCCCGCGCGACACCCGAGCCGGATCGCACACAATCGCCGGACGCATCCGCGCGCCGCAGCCGAGGCGAAGAATCGCGGGAAGGCGGCGCGGAGTCGGCCACGTCAACCACGCTGCCGTCGAACTCCAGCGCCGATCGGGCGCGTTCCGGCGACCAGGGCGCGCGGCAACCCGACAGGAACGATCGAAGCGACGGCGGTTGAGCTGGACGTTTCGGCGACGTTCCATCGATAACCACGGAGGATCCCATGCCACGCACGGCATCCGGCAAGGACCGCGTTGAAATCCCGAGCACGATCGAACGCTCCGAGCCGCACGCAAGGCGCCTGTGGAAAAAGGCGCACGATAGCGCGGTCGAAACGTACGGTGAGGGCGGGCGCGCGCATCGCGTCGCGTTCGCAGCGCTCAAGCACGAGTACCAGAAGCAGGGTGACCGCTGGGTACGCAAGGCGCGCAAAGGTCCGTCCGACCCGCAGGCGGCGCGTGGCCCGACAACGCGGCGCAAGTCGACGGACGAGCCGCGCGCGCCGACTGCGGGTGGCAAGGTCGCGCGCACCGAAAGCGAAGCGCGTGCCAAGGCGAAGGAGGCGCGCAGCGAATACAGCCGGACCAGGCGGGCCGCGCGCAAAACCACGCCGCGTGGAAGCGCGGACAAGCGCACTGCCACGCGCACCTCCAGGTCACGTGCGAACGGGGCCAGGCGCACTGCGCGAAGCAAGTCCCGAGCATAGCCGGCGCACCGTTTGCGTCGCCCGTGATCCGTGCCCTCTGCCGCGCACGACGGCGGCGCTATACTCATCGGTCCCGATACTCACGGGGAAGGATCCACCGGGCCTCGGCGCGGCCGTCGCCCCGGCAACGCAAGCAACTCGACGGAGGGTGACATGGCGGTACGCATCGGTGACGTGGCCCCGGATTTCACGGCGGACACCACGCAAGGCAAGATTCGATTCCACGACTGGATCGGCGATTCCTGGGCCGTTCTGTTTTCGCATCCGAAGGACTTCACCCCCGTCTGCACGACGGAGCTCGGCACGATGGCGCGCCTGAAGCCCGAATTCGACAAGCGCAACGCGAAGATCATCGGCATCAGCGTCGACCCGGTGAGCGATCACACGCGCTGGGCGAAGGACATCGAGGAAACGCAGGGCACGGCAGTCAACTATCCGATCATCGGCGGCGAGGACCTCGAGATCGCGAAGGCGTACGACATGATCCATCCGAACGCGAGCGGCGGCGGCCCCCGCACCGCGAACGACAACGCGACGGTGCGCAATGTCTTCATCATCGGACCTGACAAGAAGATCAAGGCGATGCTGGTCTACCCGATGAGCGCGGGACGCAATTTTGACGAAGTGCTGCGGCTGCTCGACGCGCTGCAGGCGAATGCGAAGCACGGCGTCGCCACGCCCGCGAACTGGAGACCGGGCGAGGACGTCATCATTCCGACGTCGGTGTCGGACGAGGAGGCGCGCAAGAAGTATCCGAACGGCTTCAAGACCCACAAGCCTTACCTGCGCACCACCGCGCATCCGAAATAAGCGCAGGGAACAACGAACGCGAGGGCGCCGTCCTGGCGCCCTCCGGACGCGGCCGCAAGCGCGTTTGACCGTGGCACGGGAATCGTGGACACTTTGCCGCGCCCGTCACGGGCACCGATATGAATAGCGCGCTCCCGATGCACCACCCGCTGGCCACGCTGGACGAGGACGCGTGGGACGATCTGCTCAATTTCATCGAGGAGCGGCGCGTCATCCCGATCATCGGGCCCGAGCTGCTGCAGGTGGACACCGAGAGCGGTCCGCGGCAGCTCTATGAATGGATCGCCGAAAAGCTTGCGGTCAAGCTCGGCGTCGACACGACGGCGCTGCCGCGGCCGTTCACGCTGAACGACGTCGTCTGCTGGTTCCTCGCGTCGCGCGGACGCCGGGAGGAAGCGTACACGCGCTTGCGCAGCCTTTTTCGCGACGCGAACTTCGCGCCACCGCTGGCGCTGCGCCAGCTTGCGCAGATCACCGATTTCGATCTTTTCGTCACGACGACGTTCGACCCGCTGCTCGAGCAGGCGGTGAACCTCGAGCGCTTCGGCGGCGCGCAATCGGCCGACGTCATCGCCTACGCGCCCAATCGCGTCGCCGATCTGCCTGCCGAACGCGAGAAGCTGACGCGACCGGTGATCTACCACTTGCTCGGCCGATTGTCGGCGTCGCCGACGTATGTCATCTCGGACGAGGACACGCTCGAATTCATCTGCGCGCTGCAAAGCGAGCATCTGACTCCCGAGCGGCTCTTCCACGAGCTCGAGCACAACCACCTGCTGTTCATCGGCAGCAGCTTCACCAACTGGCTCGCGCGGCTGTTCCTGCGGATGGCGAAGCGGCACCGCCTGTCCGATCCGCGCGACGTCGGCGAAGTGCTTGCCGACAGTCACTCGATCGCCGATGCGCGGTTGATGAACTTCCTGCAGCAGGTCAGCGTGCGCACGCGCGTCTACAGCGGGGCGGGAAAATTCGTCGACGAGCTGCACCGGCGGTGGACCACGCGGCGCAGGCCCGCCGACGTGATTGCGCTTCCCGCCGCCCAGCGTTTCCTGCCGCCCGAGCGCGACATGCCCGACAACGCGGTCTTCATCAGCTATGCGCGCGAGGACCTGCCCGCCGTGCAGCGGCTGAAGGCCGGGCTCGACGCCGCCGGCATCCGCACGTGGTTCGATCTCGACCGCCTCGAGGGCGGCGACGATTACGACCGCAAGATCCAGCGCAACATTGCGCGCTGCTCGTATTTCATTCCAGTCGTTTCGGCCACCACCGAGCGGCGGCTCGAAGGCTACTTCCGGCGTGAATGGAGCTACGCAATCGACCGATCGCGCAACATCGCCGAAGGCGCGCTCTTCATCCTGCCGGTGTGCATCGACGATACGAACGCCGCCTCGGCGCACGTGCCCGACAAGTTCAAGGCGTTGCACATCATGCGCCTGCCGGGCGGCGAGGTGACCCCGGCATTTGCGCAGCATCTGCAGGATTTCCTGACCGCGCGTCATTGACGTCGATGGCGCCTCTCGATGACGCTGTGGCCCAGCAGCCGTCGGTCGATGCCGACAATCCGTGGCTCGGACTCGCATCGTTCACCGAGCAAACGCGCGCATTCTTCTACGGACGCGAGGAGGAGATCGCCGAGCTGTCGCGGCGCGTCCAGCGCAAGCTCCTGACGCTGCTCTTCGGCAAGTCGGGGCTCGGCAAGACATCGATTCTCGGCGCCGGCATCGTTCCCCGTTTGCGCGGGCTCGGCTTCTGTCCCGTTTACGTGCGCATCGACTATTCGCGTGAAGCACCGCCGCCGGCCGAGCAGATCAAGCAGGCGATCTTCCGTGAAAGCGACGCGTCGGGCGAATGGACGCATGTCGGCGTCGCGGTGCCCGGCGAATCGCTGTGGGAGTTTCTGCATCATCGTGGCGACGTGCTGCGCGATTCGGCCGGACGCCCGCTCACGCCGCTTTTGATCTTCGATCAGTTCGAGGAGATCTTCACGCTTGCGCAAAGCGACGATTTCGGACGCCGGCGTGCGGCGCAATTCGTCGAGGAGCTCGCCGACCTCGTCGAGAATCGGCCGCCGAAGGCGGTCGAAGCGCGCCTCGAAAGCGACGAATCGATCGCCGACGCGTTCGATTTCGCACGCAGCGACTACCGCGTGCTGATCGCGCTGCGCGAGGACTACCTCGCGCATCTCGAAACGTTCAAGAGCGCGATGCCGTCGATCACGCAGAACCGGATGCGGCTCGCGCCGATGACCGGCGAGCAGGCGCTCGAGGCTGTCGTCAAGCCCGGTGGCCGGCTGGTGTCGGAGGAGGTGGCCGAGGCGATCGTGCGCTTCGTCGCGGGCGGCGCCGAATTGCGCAACGCGGAAGTCGAGCCGTCGCTCCTGTCGCTGATCTGCCGCGAGCTCAACAACACGCGCGTCGCGCAGGGCCGCGCCGAGATCTCCGCCGACCTTCTCGCCGGATCGCACGACACGATCCTCGTCGAGTTCTACGAGCGCGCGCTCGCCGATCAGCCCACCGGCGTGCGCCACTTCATCGAAGACCAGCTTCTGACCGAATCGGGCTTCCGCGAGAGCCTCGCCGAGGAGCGCGTGAAGAAGGCGTTCGCCGCCGCGGCTGCGGCACCCGACGCGCTCGCAACGCTCGTCGACCGGCGCCTTTTGCGCATCGAGGAGCGGCTGGACGTGCGCCGCGTCGAGCTCACGCACGACGTGCTGTGCAGCGTCGTTCGCGCCAGCCGCGACCTTCGCCGCGAGCGCGAGGCGCGCGACGACGCCGAGCGCAAGCTCGCCGAGCAGCAGGCGCGCGAGCGCGCGACCCGCAAGGCGCTCGTGCGGGCGCGTCAGGTCGCCACGATCTGCGGTGTGCTGGCACTCGCCGCCATCGTGAGTGCGTTCTTCGGTTACGAAAGCATGAGGCGCGCGCAAAAGGCCGAAGCGCTCGCGCAGCAGACGCGCACGCTCGCCGAGAGCGCGCGGGGCGAAGCGGAAAAGCTGGTCGTGTACCTGCTCGACGATTTCTATCTCGAGCTCGAGCCGTTGGGACGCCTGGACATCGTCGCGTCGCTTGCGAAGCGCGCCGTCGACTACTACGCGGCCTTGCCCGCCGAGTTACGAACGCGCGAGACCGAGCGCAATCGCGCGCTCGCCCTGGTGCGCTACGGTGCGGCGCTGCGCAACCAGTCGAAGCTCGACGAAAGCCGGAAGGCGCTCACCGATGCGGTCAGCACGCTCGCGAAGCTGCGTAGCGATGGCGATGTTTCGGAGGCGACGACGATCGGGCTCGGCCTCGGCCTCACCACGCAGGCGCGCGTCGCGTCGAGCCTCAACGATCGCGCAGGCGCCATCGATATCGCGAGCCGGGCAGTCGGCGCGCTGCAGCCGCTGATGGACGCCGCCACGCCGTCGACGCCCGCGCGGCGGGCCTATGGTCTTGCGACGACGTTCCTCGGCTTTTCGCAGGCGAGCGAGAACCAGAACGAGGCGGCGGTTGTCACGCTGGCCAAGGCGCGCGATGCGTTTCGCGGCATCGACGGCCTGAAGCTGGACGACCTGCCGGCGGCGGACGCGTATGCCGAGGCCTCGGCATGGCAGATGGCGGCGTTGCAGAGCCTCGGCCGGTTCGATGACGCGCGCAAGATCGGCGACGACGCGCACAAGGTGACACGGAAGGTGCTCGAGCGCCACCCGGGCGACATGTCGGCGCTTCGTGCGGAAGGCCTGATGCTGGGCACGCTGTCGAATGTCGAATGGACGGACCTGCATGTGCGCAAGTCGATTGCCATGTCGGGCCAGGCCGCAAGCGACTGGGAAGCGATCGTGCGTCTCGATCCCACGAATGGGATCGCGTGGAACAACCTCGCCGACCAGCAGCTGGGCTTGGCTGCCGGTTTCTGGCTCATGGGCGAAATTCAGGAAGCGCGCAAGCACATGCAGGCCGCGCTCGACGTCGAGCACCAGGTGAAGCAAGTGGCGTTCATCGGCAGCGTGCTGGCGCTCGCGTCGGGCTACCTGACGCAACTCGACGCGGACACCGGCGACCGAAAAGGCGCCGAAGCCGCGCTCGCCGCGAACAAGCGCTTCGTCGCACTCGCGATACGCGATCTGCCTGTCGACTCATTCGGCCACGCGTTCGCGCCCGAATTCCTCGGCTATTACGGGTACCCCGGGAATGGCCTTGGCTACGGGGCGTTGGCGATTCCGTTGGCCGACGGCGATTACGACAGAGTGCGCGCGCTCGCCCGGGGATCGGCCGCGAGGCTCGAGCAGATCCGCAACCCGAACGCGTCGCAGGCGGAGTCACGCGATGGCGCCCTGGAGCTTGCCTATCGGTCGATTGCCGATGCATCGTATCGCCTGAAGGATTATGCGGCGGCCGACAGCGCCATTCAACGCGCGCTGGCACTGCGCAAGACGATTCCGACGCGCACGCTGGGCGAGCAGCGCGACGCAGGCATGCAGGCCGTGCTCGCGGGCAGGATTGCCGCGCGGCTGGGTCGATACGACGAGGCACGCGGGCTGATCGATCCGGTGCTCGACATGGAGCGCAAGCTCTATGAGCGCGAGGACAATGAAGATCAACTGCAGCGCATCGAGCTCGCGCAGGCACTGTACGCGTCAGCACTCGCCGGCTCGCCGCGCAAGGCCGTGGCGCTCAAGGAAGCCGCGGCGCTGATCGATGCGCTGCCGCCGCAGCTTCGCGCCATGATCAGCGTGCGGCGCCTCCGCGCCGACATCGCGGAGGCGCAGCCGTCCTGAGCACGGACATCGACGCCATTCGCGCGCATCTCGATCGCGGTGCGCCGTGGGATGCGTGCGACGTCTTCCGCGAAGCCATCACCGGACAACCGCACACCGGTGAACTGCTGTACTGGGGCGCGCTCGCGCATGCCCGTGCCGGTGCAACGCGAATCGCGCACGCGCTGCTCGACCGCGCCGAAGCAGAGCATGCGCCCGGCGGGCGCGCGTCGGACATTGCAAGTCTGCGTGGGCGGCTTTTGAAGGATGCGTTCCACCGCGCGCCGGAAGGCGATGCCGCGCGCGAACTCGCCGTGCGTGCGCGCGAGCAATACCTGAAGGCGTATGCCATCGCGCACGATCCGCATCCGGGCATCAACGCGGCGGCGCTCGCGATGCTGCTCGGCGATCGCGACGCGGGCCGCGCACTGGCGAGCGAGATCAGGACGGCGTTGGCCAAACGTCCGGCAACCTCGCCGTGGGATGTCGCCACCGATGCCGAAGCCCGATTGCTGCTCGGCGAATACGACGCTGCCGCGCGAAGCTATGCGGCCGCATGGGCCCTGGCCCGCGACAACGCGGGCATGATCGCGACGATGCGCCGTCAGCTTCGCCTGCTGGCGGGTGCGATCGTGGAAGCCGCACAATTGTTGCCGCTGCTGCGCGTTCCGGACGTCGTTGCATTCTCCGGCCACATGATCGACGCGCGAGCGCGCGGCGCGCCGCGCTTTCCGGCCGAGCTCGTCCCGGCGGTCGCGGCCGCGCTCGATCGCCATATCGGCGGCCTGCATCAGCCGATCGTGTTCGCGTCCGCAGCATGCGGAGCCGACGTGCTCTTCATCGAGGCGGCGCTTGCGCATGGCGCCGAAGTGAATATCGTGCTGCCGTTCGAGCGGAACGACTTCGTACGCACGAGCGTCGCCGTGGGCGGCGACGAATGGGTGCAGCGCTTCGATGCTGCACTTGCCCGAGCTACGCGAATCATCATGGCGACGGAGGAAAATCATCTCGGCGACGACGTGCTGTTCGAGCACGCGGCGGAACTCGTCGAGGGGTTGTCGCGGCTGCGTGCGGCGCAACTCGAAACCTCCCCGGCGATGCTGTGCGTGATGGATCCGGGATCGGAGGGGGGGCTCGGCGGCACGCGCGCGGCATTCGAGCGCTGGACCGGCAGCATCGGGTCGCCCGACGTCATCGATCTTCGCGCGCTCCGCGGCGGCGACGCTGCGCCACCGCGGCGTCACCTGGCCGATGCGCAAGATGAACCGCACGTAGGATCCCCGGTCGTCGGCGGCGCCACTTCCGCAGTCGAACGGCCGCGTCGATCGTGGAAGGCGATGATGTTCGCCGACTTTGCCGGCTTCAGCCGTGTGCAGGACGCATTCGCGCCGCAGTTCCACGAGCGCTTTCTGCAGATCGCGGCCGCCCAGATCGCGCAGGCCGACGTGAAGCCGCTCGACGCGAAAACGTGGGGCGACGGCCTCTACGTGGTGTTCGACTCGGTGCGCGAGGGCGCCGAATTCGCGCTTGGCTTCCTCGAGCGCACGTTCGACGTCGACTGGACGGCCGCCGGGCTGTCGTCGACGAGCCGCATTCGCGTCGCGCTGCACGCGGGGCCCGTCTTCACCGGTTTCGACCCCGTGATGCGTCGCGAGCATTTTTTCGGATCGAGCGTCACGCGCGCCGCGCGCATCGAGCCGGTCACGCAGCCCGGCACCGTGTACGCAAGCGAAGCGTTTGCCGCGGCGCTCGCGGCGGCCGGGCAGGACGGATTCACGCTCGAATACATCGGACGCCTCCCTCTCGCGAAGGCGTACGGCGAGCTGACGATCTACCGGCTCGACCGCGCATGACCGAGCGCGGCGTGAAAGCCTCGCTGCCGCGCACCTTCCGTGCGCTCGCCCACCGCAACTTCCGGCTGTTCTTCACCGGGCAAGGCCTGTCGCTGATCGGGACGTGGCTGCAGCAGGTGGCGATGGGCTGGCTCACGTATCGGCTCACCAACTCGGCGTGGCTGCTCGGCGTCGTCGCCTTCTGCGCGAACGTCGGCATCCTGCTCTTCAGCAATGTCGCGGGCGTGCTCGCCGATCGCATCGACCGGCGTCGCGGCCTCCTTGTGACGCAGTCGCTGATGCTCACACAGGCGATCGTGCTGGCCGTGCTCGTGGCGTTCGGATGGATCCAGACCTGGCATCTGGTCGTGCTCGCGCTGTGGCTCGGCACGTGTGCAGCGTTCGACACGCCGCTGCGCCAGTCGATGTACGTGCATTTCATTGCCGACCGGGGCGACCTTGCCAATGCGATCGCATTGAACTCGATGCTGGTCAACACGGCGCGCGTCGTGGGGCCCGCGCTCGCGGGGCTGCTGCTGGCTCTCACGAGCGAAGCCGCGTGCTTTGCGCTCAACGCGTTGTCCTTCGTCGCCGTCATCATCGCCATCGCGAAGATGGACTGGCCGGCGGACATCCGGCCCGCATTGAAGTCCGGCTGGTGGGCAAGCTGGGTGGAAGGGGTGCGCTATGTGCGCGCATTGGAGCCGGTGCGCGCGCTGCTGGCGCTCGTCGCGGCACTCGCGTGGACGATCTCGCCGTATTCGTCGTTGATGCCTGTGTATGCGAAAGACATCTATGGCGGCGGTCCGCACACGCTGGGTTACCTGCTGTCTGCGGCCGGTGTCGGCGCGCTTGCGTCGACGCTGCACCTCGCGCACCGGGCGACAGTGCGAGGCCTCGGACGTCTGATCATGTTCGCCGTTGCGACGAGCGGTGTCGCGCTCGCGGCCTTCGCCTATATCCGGATCTATCCGCTTGCGCTGTTTCTGCTGGTGCTGGTCGGCGGCGGAACGATCCTCGCCGCCGCGTCCGCGAACACGATCCTGCAGACGATCGTCGACGATCGTCTGCGCGGTCGCATCGCCGCGTTCTACACGCTTGCCTTCCTCGGCGTTGCGCCGCTCGGCAATCTCGCGGCCGGCGCAATCGCGGGTGCATTCGGCGTCGCTTTCACGTTCGCGCTGAACGGCGTGCTGGCCGTCCTCGCCGCGCTCTGGTATCGGGGCAAGCTGCCGATGGTGCGCAGCGTATTGCGCCCGATCTACGAGGAGCTCGGCGTACCGCCACGCAGACACTGAACGCCCGCATGGCCCGAACCGACGGTCGCTTGCTGCGGCTCGTTGAACGTCGCAAGCTCTGGCACGGCGCGTCAACGCAGCATGAACGACATCGCCGACAGGCTGTTCAGCACCCTGATTGCGTGACGCATCGTCGGCGAGGCAAATTCGACGCTCGTGGCGCCGCAGCGCTGGACGATGGGCAGCGTCGCGAAAAGATCGGCGAGCGCGACGCTCGTCGCGTCGACGCGCAACGTGATCGGCGAGGCGATCGGCCGCACCGCGAGGTCGCCGGCGCGCGCGGCGGCTTGTGCGGCACCGGCTTCGATCGCTGCGCACGCGGCCGAGGGCGACAGGCTCGTCGCGACCCGGTTGCCGTGCGCGCGCTTGACGACGATGCCGACCGCACCCGGAAAGTGCGGAGCGGTTTCCGCGACGAACACATCGTCGCCACTGTAGAGCGCAACGTGCACGCCGAATTCCGCGGCGAGCGCGCCGTACAAACCCGCCTCGCCGGTCTCGGCACCATTCATCCAGACGCGCGCAAAGGCGAAGCCGCTGATCGTGTGCGCGAGGACGCCGGGGGTGCCTGCGCGCGAATGCCAGCCGACGAGGAATGCGCCCGCGCAATCCTGCTCGACGCCGGCCATCATGCCGAGCTCGCGCGGCTTGCCGAGCAGCAGCTCGGCGCGCGGATCGAGCTCGTCGGCAAGCAGGTTGCGAAAGGCGCCATGCGAATCGTTGACGATGACCGCTGTCGCGCCGCCCGCGAACGCGCCGCGGATGGCGGCGTTCGCTTCCCCGGTCATCAACCGGCGAGCGCGCTCGAACTCGGGATTGCCGGGACGCGTCTGTTCCGGATGCACGACGCCCGCGATGCCTTCGATGTCGACCGAGATCAGTATCTTCATCGGCTTTCTGCCTGTTCGAGCCGTGCTTTCCAGCCGGGAACGCGCTCCGTGATTGCATATCGGACATGCCCCGCGTAGCCCGCGACCGTTTCGGCGGCGAATAGCGCGTTGACGATCGCCTGCTCGGTCGCTTCGGCCGCCGCATCGAACAGGCCGTCGAGTGTTTCGTCGCGCACCGTGCGGCGCGCATCGGGCGCGCGCGGGCCGCGGACGAGAGGCGCGGCGGTAGAGAACGCGATCACGATGTCGCCGCTGCCGTGTGCGAAGTTCGATCCGGTGCGCGCGATTCCCGCCGCCGCGCGGAACGCAAGGCGGCGCAATTGCCGATGGTCGAGCGGCGCATCGGTTGCAAGCACGACGATGATCGACCCGTGCTCGACGCCGGAGGCGGGCGCACGTTCCGTCAGCGTGCTCCCAAGCGGGACGCCGCGCAACGTCAACTGCGACAGCTTGCCGAAGTTCGCGAGCACGAGCGTGCCGACGAGGCTTCCGCCGCCCGCCGTCGCACGCGACGCCGATCCGATGCCGCCTTTGAGCTCGAAGCACGACATCCCGCGACCGGCCCCGACGCTGCCCTGCGCAAAATCGGCGGTCGCGGCGTCGAACGCCACCGCGTAATGGTGCTCGTGGATGGCGAACGCCTGCAGATCGTTGAGCCAGCCGTCATTGCATTCGGCAACGACGGGATTCAATGTCGGGGACGTCCGGCCGATCGACGGATTTGCCGCGAGCGCATGGCGGATCATCGCCGTCGCGACGGTTCCGACAGCGAATGTATTGGTCAGGGCGATCGGCGATTCGAGCACGCCCAGCTCGTCGAGCTGAACGAGGCCGACGGTTTTGCCGAAGCCGTTCAGTACCGCGGAAGCTGCGGCCACCCGCTCGCGGTACAGGTCGCCGGGATGCGGGCGCACAACGGTGACGCCGGTCTGCACCGGGCCGTTGGCGAGCGTCACGTGGCCGACCGTTACGCCGGCCACGTCGGCAATCGAATCATGCGCACCGGATGCGAGCGCGCCGATGCGCGGTGCCTCGAACGTCGGCACTAGCGTCGCTCGATCTTCGGATCGAGCGCGTCGCGCAATCCGTCGCCGAGCAGGTTGAACGCGAGCACGGTCAGGAAGATCGCGAGCGCCGGAAAGATCGCCTCGTGCGGCGCCGTCAGCATGTCCGAGCGCGCGGCGTCGAGCATCGCGCCCCATTCCGGCGTGGGCGGTTGCGCACCCATGCCCAGGAACGACAGGCTCGCCGCAGTGATGATCGACGTGCCGATACGCAGCGAGAAATAGACGACCACGGCCGAGATCGTGCCGGGAAAGATGTGCCGGAACACGATCGTGCGGCCCGAAGCACCGAGGCTTCGCGCCGCCTCGATGTACGTGAGATGCTTCAGCGCGAGCGTGTTGCCGCGCACCAGCCGGGCGAACGTCGGAATGCTGAACACGGCCACGGCGACGATGACGTTCGCCATGCCGCCGCCGAGGATGGCGACGATGCCGATCGCGAGCAGGATGCCGGGGAATGCGAACAGCACGTCGCAAAGGCGCATGATCGCGCGGTCCCACCAGCCTTCCCTGTAGCCGGCGAGAAGGCCCAGCAGCGTGCCGATGATCGCGCCGACGGCAACCGACAGGAATCCCGCAGCAAGCGAAATGCGCGCGCCCATCAGGATGCGGCTGAAGATGTCGCGTCCGAGCGCGTCGACGCCGAACCAGTGCGCGAGCGACGGCCGCGCGTTCAGCGCGTCGTAATCGAAGTAGTTCTCGGCGTCGTACGGCACGATCCACGGTGCTGCGATCGCGACGACGACGAGCAGCACGACGAACGCACCGGCAACGAGCGCCACCTTCTGACGCTTGAACTTGCGCCAGAACTCGGACCACGGCGTGCGAACGCGCGCGTCGGCTGCGAGTGTCCGGACCGAGGCAGGCAGCGTCGCCATCAGCGATAGCGGATGGTGGGGTTGATCAATCCGTACAGCACGTCGACGATCAGGTTGATCAGGATGAACTCGAGCGAGAACAGCAGCACGAGCGCTTGAATGACCGGATAGTCGCGCATGTCGACGGCGTCGACGAGAAGCCGCCCGAGGCCCGGCCAGTTGAACACCTTCTCGACGACGATCGAGCCGCCGAGCAGGAAGCCGAACTGCAGGCCCATCATGGTCACGACCGGGATCAGCGCATTGCGCAGCCCGTGCTTGACCACGACACGGCGCTCATCGAGACCCTTCGCACGGGCGGTGCGAATGAAATCCTCGCCGAGGATGTCGACGAACGACGAGCGCGTGAAGCGCGCCATGATCGCGGCGACGGCGGCGCCCAGCGTGATCGACGGCAGGATGTAATGGCGCCACGTGTCGTTGCCGACCGTCGGCAGCCAATTGAGCTCGACCGCGAAGATCTGCATCAGCACCATGCCGAGCGCGAACGCGGGAAACGAAATGCCCGACACGGCGAGCGTCATGCCGACGCGATCGGGCCAGCGATTGCGCCACACCGCCGACACGATGCCGATCGCCATGCCGAACAGCACCGACCAGACCATGCTCCAAACGGTGAGCCAGAACGTCGGCATGAACCGCTCGCCGATTTCGGTGGCAACCGGCCGCTTCGTGCGCAGCGACAGGCCGAAGTCCCAGTGCACGACGCCGTTGACGAAGCGCAGGAATTGCTGCGGCAGCGGCTTGTCGAGGCCGAGATCCTTGCGCACGAGCTCGACGGTTTCCGGCGTCGCGTCCTGCCCCGCCGCGAGCCGCGCCGGGTCGCCCGGCAGCAGATGCACCAGCATGAACACGAGGAAGCCGACGAGCACGAGCGTCGGCAGCAGGCCGAGCAGGCGCTTGGCGATGTATTGGATCATGGAGGGTCGCAGACGAGCCGTGTCGGCGCGGTGCCGGAAAGTCGTCTCGCGACCCTGTCGGGTACAACGCCTTCCGGCGCTACTTCAAATCCACCTCGGTAAAGTCGAACGACGCATCGGGCATCACGTAAACACCCGACAGCTTCTTGCTGTGTGCCGACAGGAGCTTCTCGGTAACGAGCGGCGCCCACGGCGCATCGTTCCAGATCGTCTGCTGCGCGTCGCGATAGAGCTTGGCCTTCTGCGCCTTGTCGCTCGTCGCGAGCGCGCCCTTGATGTCGGCGTCGACCTTGTCGTTCCTGTAGTAGGCCGTGTTGAAAAGCTTCGGCGGCCATGAATCACCAAACAGAAGAGGGCGCAGCGCCCAGTCGGCCTCGCCGGTCGATGCCGACCAGCCGACGTAGTACAGGCGCACCGGCGCGGTCTTCGGATCGGACCAGCTTTCGACTTTCTCGACGCGCTGTCCCGCTTCGAGCAGCGTGATCTTGGTCTTGATGCCGATCTGCTGCAGTTGCTGCTGCAGGAACTGCGACACCTTCTGCGCGGTACTGTGGTTGTATGCCGACCACAGCTCGGTCTCGAAGCCGTTCGGGTAGCCCGCTTCGGCCATCAGCTTCTTCGCCTTCGCGAGATCGTACGGCCACGGCCCGAGCTTGACGCTGTATTCGACCGCATCGGGGACCACGCCGTCGGCCGGCACCGCGTAACCGGCAAAGGCAACCTTCGCGAGCGCCTGCTTGTTGATCGCGTACGCGATCGCCTGGCGCACCTTCGGATTGTCGAACGGCTTCTGCTGGGTGTTCATCGAAAGATAACGAAGCACGATCGACGGTGCGGCGACGAGCTCGAGGTTGGGCTTCGACTTCAGCACGTCGGCGAGCTCGTACGGAACCGGGAAGGTGAACTGCGCTTCGCCCGTCTGCATCAGTGCGGCGCGCGAGTTGTTGTCGACGACCGGCTTCCACGTGATCGTGTCGACCTTCGGGTAGCCCTTGCGCCAGTAGCTCTCGTTCTTCGCGACCTTCAGGTAGTCGGTGGCCTTCCATTCGACGAACTTGAACGGTCCGGTTCCCACTGGATGGAACGCGATGTCCTTGCTGCCGTACTGCTTCAGCGCCGCGGGGCTGATCATCACGCCCGACGGGTGCGCGAGGTCGTTGATGAACGCCGAGAACGGCTCCTTCAGCGTGATCTTCGCCGTGTACGGATCGACGACCTCGGTGTTCGCGATGATGCTGTAGAGGCCGTAGCGCTTGAGCTTGTTGTCGGGATTGGTCACGCGGTCGAAGTTGACCTTGACCGCTTCGGCGTTGAAGTCGGTGCCGTCGTGGAACTTGATGCCATGCCTGAGCTTGACGGTGTAGGTAAGGCCATCCTTGCTCGTCTCGTAGCTTTCGGCGAGGACCGGGATCAGCTTCATGTTCCTGTCGAAGCCGAAGAGGCCTTCGTAGAACGACTTCGCCATCGCCTGCGACAGCGTGTCGTTCGCGTCGTACGGATCGGTCGTCGTGAACGTCGAAGCAACCGCGAACACGACGTCCTTTGCGGCATACGCGGGTGCTGCGAGGGCGAGCGTGGCGAGCGCTGCGGCGAGCAGGCGGAACGGTGTTTTCATCATGGGCTCCTCCGAATTTTCCGATGATAGCGCCGTTTCGCCGCGCCGCTGTCGACGGCGTGCGCCATGGCGGCGTTGACGCTGTACGGGAAATACGTTAGATCGATGTCAAACCCGGTCGGAACGGGTCTTTCCGTACGGTTCCGCAGCGACGCAGCCAGCGAGAGCGCGTGTACAGCTTCCATTTTGCCCCGGTATTCGCCAATTTCGGCCGTCTTGTCGAGGGCGCGGGCGTCACTATGGCGCTCTCCTGCGGAGCCATGGTGCTCGGGCTCGTCATCTCGGTCGTCTGCGCCGCGGCGAGGACGTCGCACGTCGTGCCGTTGCGCTGGCTCGTCGGCGTCTATGTCGAGGTGATCCGCAACACGCCGTTCCTCGTGCAGATCTTCTTCATTTATTTCGGCCTCCCCGCCGTCGGCATTTCGTTCAATCCGAACCCCGCGGCGCTGCTGGCGCTCACCGTCAACGTCGGTGCGTACGGCACCGAGATCATTCGCGCAGGCATCGAGTCGATCCATTGGGGACAGGTCGAGGCCGGCATCGCGCTGGGCTTGAAGCGCGTCCAGATTTTCCGCTACATCATCCTGAAGCCGGCGCTCCGGACCGTCTATCCCGCCCTGACCAGCCAGTTCATCTTCCTGATGCTGACCTCCAGCGTGGTTTCCGTGATCTCGGCCACCGACCTGGCCGCCGCCGGCAACGACGTCAACTCGGAGACCTTCGCAAGCTTCGAGACCTATATCGTGGTCACCGGCATGTACCTCGTGATGTCCACGGCCCTTTCCGCTTTCTTCGCGGCTATCCAGCGGACGGCGTTCCGCTATCCGCTCGGCCGCTGAAAGAAAGACGGCCGGATGATCCGTCAGTTCGGATGGAACGAGTTCGAGCTCCTCGTCCTCGCGGCGCGCTGGACGATCATTCTCGCGATCATCGCCTTCGTGGGCGGCGGCGTCGGCGGACTGATCGTGGCGCTGCTGCGCACCGCCGACAGTCGTGTGGCGCGCACCGCGACGATCGTGTTCATCCGCGTCTTCCAGGGCACGCCGCTGCTCATGCAGCTGTTCCTCGCCTATTTCGGCATGGCGATCGTCGGCTTCAGCGTGAATCCGCTGATCGCCGCGATGATCGCGCTGACCGCGCATGCCAGCGCGTATTTCGGCGAGATCTGGCGCGGCTGCATCGAGGCGGTGCCGGGCGGCCAGAGCGAGGCGGCGAGGGCGCTCGGCCTCCATTACTTCGCTCGCATGCGCTACGTCGTGCTGCCGCAGGCGGCGCGCATCGCCGTGCCGCCCACGGTCGGCTTTCTCGTGCAACTGCTCAAGGAAACGTCGCTGACCTCGATCATCGGCTTCGTCGAGCTCACGCGGCAGGCGCAGATCATCACGAGCGTCACCTTCCGTCCGTTCCTTGTGTTCGGTCTGGTTGCGGCCATCTACTTCATGATGTGCTGGCCGCTGTCGCTGGTCGCGCGGCGGATGGAGCGAGGATTAGCCCGCGCGAGCAGGCGTTGACATGGCCGGACGACACTCCGGCCCGTTATTGAGCTTTACGTCATTGCGTGACGTGGGGCTCCTCCGACGTCGTCGTCCCCGCGAAGGCGGGGGACCCAGTGGCGCGCTCGAGCGAAAGACGCTAGGTTCCCGCTTCCGCGGGAACGACGAAGTTCTGCAAATTGTCATGGAGTTCGGTGATGTTCAATAGGAGAAGCGAATCATGAACGGATTCAAGAAGGTCGCAGCCATCCTCGTCGGACTCTGCCTGGTCGTCGGACTCGGCACGACGACGGCGAACGCTGCCGACGCGCTGCAGGACATCCAGTCGCGCGGCACGATCAAGGTCGGGATGCTCGTCGATTTCCCGCCGTACGGACTCATGAACGAGCAGAACCAGCCCGACGGCTACGACGCGGACGTGGCGAAGCTGCTTGCGCAGGACATGGGCATCAAGCTGCAGCTGGTCCCCGTGACGGGGCCCAACCGCATTCCCTATCTGCTGAGCGGCCAGGTCGACGTGCTCGTCGCCTCGCTCGGCATCACGCCGGAGCGGGCCAAGAGCGTCGACTTCTCCGAGCCCTATGCCGCGATCACCATCGGCGTTTACGGCAAGGACGACGTCAAGGTCGCAAAGCCGGAAGACCTCGCGGGCAAGACCATCGCGGTCGCGCGCGCGTCGACGCAGGATACGGCGGTCACCAAGGTGGCGCCGTCGTCGGCCACCATCCGACGCTTCGATTCGGATGCTGCTGCGCTGCAGGCGCTGATCTCGGGCCAGGTGCCGCTGGTCGGCTGCTCGAACGTCTGTTACCTGACGATCCAGAAGCTTGCTCCGGGCAAGTACAACAAGAAGTTCGAGCTCTCGAGCCAGGTGCAGGGCATCGCCGTCAAGCCGGGCGAACAGAAGCTGCTGGCCCGGGTCAACCAGTTCATCGACAAGATCAAGGGCAACGGCGAACTCGACAAGGTCAACCAGAAGTGGCTTGGCGAGTCGATGCCGGCCGTGCTCAAGAAGAAATAATCGGACCCGGCACGGATCCCCACGATGACTTCCAGCGCTACGAACGTGCGGCCGGCTTCAGCGCGGGAAGACGCCGCTGTCGCCGTCAGGATGGAAGGTGTCGACAAGTGGTACGGCTCGTTCCAGGCGCTGAAGGATATCGACCTCACGGTCGCGAGCGGGGAGCGCATCGTGATCTGCGGACCCTCCGGCTCCGGCAAGTCGACGCTGATCCGCTGCATCAACCAGCTCGAGGTGATCCAGAAGGGGCGCATCGTCGTCGACGGCATCGACCTTGCCGGGCGCAAGAACATCGATGCTATCCGCCACGAAGTCGGCATGGTGTTCCAGCAGTTCAATCTGTTTCCGCACATGACGGTGCTCGAGAACTGCATGCTGGCGCCCATGAAGGTTCGCCGTGTCAGCCGGGAGGAGGCGACGGCGACGGCGCGGCGCTATCTCGAGCGCGTCCACATTCCCGAGCAGGCGGAAAAGTATCCCGCGCAGCTTTCCGGTGGCCAGCAGCAGCGGGTGGCGATCGCTCGTGCGCTGTGCATGAACCCCAAGGTGATGCTGTTCGACGAGCCGACCTCGGCGCTCGACCCCGAGATGGTCAAGGAAGTGCTCGACACGATGATCGACCTCGCCGAGGAGGGAATGACGATGCTCGTCGTGACACACGAAATGAATTTCGCCCGCGGTGTCGCGGACCGCGTGATCTTCATGGACCGCGGCGAGATCGTGGAAGCGGCCCCGCCGGAGGAGTTCTTCAACGATCCGAAGCACGAGCGCACGCGTGCCTTCCTCGGGCAGCTGACGTAAGACGCGCGGTGCGAACGCCCGGCGAAGATCAGTAGGGTCCGCCGACGCGATGCGTGGCGACGAAATGTCCGGGCGCGACTTCGACCAGCGGCGGAACCTGCGGCTCGTCGCCGAGATTGCGGATCGGGCTCGGGATCTCGTCGGAGGATAGCGCTCGTTCGCGGCGCCGCCGGGACGGGTCGGCGACGGGTACCGCCGCCATCAGCTTGCGTGTATACGGGTGCTGCGGGTCGCCGAATACCATGCGCCGCGGACCGATTTCGACGATCTGCCCGAGATACATGACCGCGACGCGGTGGCTCACGCGCTCGACGATCGCCATGTCGTGCGAAATGAACAGGTACGACACGCCGAACTCGGCCTGCAGGTCGAGCAGCAGGTTGACGATCTGCGCCTGGATCGACACGTCGAGCGCCGAGACCGCCTCGTCGGCGACGATGATGCGCGGATTGAGCGCGAGCGCACGCGCGATCGCAATGCGTTGCCGCTGACCGCCGGAAAACTCGTGCGGATAGCGCCGCGCATGCTCGGGGGCGAGGCCGACGTGCTGGAGCAGCCATGCGACGCGGTCCTGCGCTTCGCTTCCGCTCGCCACGCCGTGGATGTACAGCGGCTCGGCAACCGAAAAGCCGATCGTGAGGCGCGGATCGAGCGAGGCGAACGGATCCTGGAAGATCATCTGGATGTCGCGGCGCACGGTGCGCAACGCGGCGTCGGGCAATTTCGCGATGTCGCGGCCCTCGAATTCGACACTCCCGCCCGCAATGTCGACGAGACGCAGAAGCGAGCGGCCCGTCGTCGATTTGCCGCAGCCCGATTCGCCGACGAGCGCCAGCGTTTCGCCCGCGCCAAGATCGAAGCTCACCTGCTCGACGGCGTGCACGCGCCGTCGCACGCGGCCGAAGAAGCCGGCCTTGACGTCGAAGCGCGTCGTCAGCTTGCGCACACGGAGGAGGGGCGCCTTTCGCTCCTCCGTCTTGCCGGCATGCGGTCCGGTCTGTTGGGGGGGTAGGAGATCGGAGTGAGGGGCGTTACCCGCTCGACGCCGCGCGCCTCGCTCGCTGTGCGCTGTAGGAGGAGGATTGGACTGAGGGGCGCCACCGACCGGAAACTTCCGCGGCGAATCCTCGTCGCGCAGCGCCCCGAGCTTCGGCACCGCGGCGAGCAGCGCCCGCGTGTACGGTTGCGCCGGCGCGTGGAAGATGCGTTCGGCGTCGCCTTCCTCGACCTTGACGCCGTCGTGCATGACGACGACGCGATCGGCCACCTCGGCGACGACGCCCATGTCGTGCGTGATGAACATCACCGCCATCCGCATCTCGTCCTGCAGCAGCCGGATCAGCGTCAGGATCTGCGCCTGGATCGTCACGTCGAGCGCCGTCGTCGGCTCGTCGGCGATCAACAGTGCCGGGCGGCAGGACAGCGCCATCGCGATCATCACGCGCTGGCGCATGCCGCCGGAGAGCTGATGCGGAAAGCGGTCGAGGACCGATCGCGCTTCGGGGATGCGCACCTGCTCGAGCATGCGCAGCGCTTCGGAGCGTGCAGCACCGGCCCCCTTGCGCTGATGCAGCCGGATCGATTCGGCGATCTGCTCGCCCACCGGGAACACCGGATTGAGCGAGGTCATCGGCTCCTGGAAGATCATCGCGATCTCGGCGCCGCGAATGTCGCGCAGCGTCGCCGCATCGGTGTGGGCGAGATCGACGCTCGTTCCGCCGGGCCGCGAGAATTGCAGGCGGCCATCGACGATGCGGCCGCCGCCATGCTCGACGAGGCGCAGGATCGACAGTGCAGTGACCGACTTGCCGGAACCCGATTCGCCGACGACGGCGACGGTTTCGCCGCGCCCGATCGAAAACGACAGCCCGCGCACGGCGGTGATCACGCGATCCGCCGTCGCGAACTCGACAGTCAGCCGGTCAACGGCGAGGACGGACGGTGCAGGGGCGGGCACCGTCGGATGTTAGCAGCCCGTCAGACCTTTTCGGGTTCCGGCGTCCTGCGCTTTTGCAGCAGCACCGGCACCGGACGCGTCTTGTGCGCAGCATGCATGTGCGCATGCGGATGCGCGGGCGTTCCTTCGCGATGAACGAGCGGCTGATCGGGGTTCCTCGCGTAGGCCGCCTCGCGCTCGGCACGCCGTGCGTCGCCGTTGGACGTGAACGAGGCGGGCGTCTCGTCGCCCGTATCGCGTTTTACCGCGGCGCGCGCAGGGCGGGCACGCGACGGACCGTTGTCGGCATGTTCGCGGCGTGAAGCGCGATGCTCGCCGCCACCAGCGTTCGCCGGACGCGCCGCACGTTCACCGCGCGCACCGGTGGCCCGCGCGGGCGCTCGCTCGCGTGCGCTTGCCAGCGTGGCCGTTGCGTCGAAGCCGTCGACCGCACAAAGCGCAATCTTCTTCTTCAGCAGCTTCTCGATTTCGACGAGGTGTTTCTCTTCCTCGGGCGCCACGAACGAGATCGCCTCGCCGGTGGCGCCTGCGCGCCCGGTGCGTCCGATCCGATGGATGTAATCCTCGGGCACGTGCGGCAATTCGTAATTGACGACGAGCGGAAGGTCGTCGATGTCGAGGCCGCGCGCGGCGACGTCGGTGGCGACGAGCACCTGCAGCTTGCCGTCCTTGAACTGCGACAGCGCCTCGAGGCGCGCCACTTGCGTCTTGTCGCCGTGGATGGCCGATGCGGCGAGGCCTTCCTTCTCGAGCTGGCGCGCAAGCCGCGAGGCACCGTGCTTGGTGCGCATGAAGCACAGCACCTGCCACAGGTTGCGCGACGTGACGAGATGCACGAGCAGCGCGCGCTTCGCCTCCTGCGGCACCCTGTACGCGCTTTGCGAGACATTTTCGGCCGCGGCGTTGCGGCGCGCGACTTCGATCAGCCGCGGCTTGTTCAGGAGCTCGTCGGCGAGCTTCTTGATCTCGTTGGAGAACGTCGCCGAGAACAGCAGGTTCTGCCGGGCCGCGGGCAGGAGCCGCATGATGCGCTTGATGTCGGGGATGAAGCCCATGTCGAGCATGCGGTCGGCTTCGTCCAGCACCAGGATCTCGACCTGGCCGAGATTGACGCTTTTCTGCTCGACGTGATCGAGGAGCCGGCCCGGTGTCGCCACGAGGATCTCGACGCCGGCCCGCACGATGGCCAGCTGCTGGCGAATGTCGACGCCGCCGAACACGCAGGTCGAGCGAACGCTCGTGTACTTGCCGTACTCCTTGATCTGTTCCTCGACCTGGATGGCGAGCTCGCGCGTCGGCGCCAGAATGAGGGCGCGTACCGGATGGCGCGCCGGCGACGGGCTTGCGTTCGCATGCGCGGCGAGCTTGTGCAGGATCGGCAGGCCGAATCCGGCCGTCTTGCCGGTGCCTGTCTGCGCGCCGCCCATGATGTCGTGGCCGGCGAGGATTTCGGGAATGGCTTGCGCCTGGATGGGCGTGGGTGTGGTGTAACCGGCTTCGGTCACGGCCCGCATGATCTCGGGTCGCAAGCCGAGCTCGTCAAAGCTCTGCATGCAAGTGCTCCTGGTAACGCGGCCTACCGCTTTGGCGGTTTCCGGTCCAGGCAGCGGAATGTCGTTGGGCTGGGATTCGCGTTGGGCGCCGTATGCAGGAACATCGGCGCCGGCTGGCGGGATGGGCGGTGACCGGAACGGCCGCCCGAGAACGGATTATAGCCTAACCGCTGGATTTTTCAAAATTTTCATCGCCCCGATCGTGTACGGCAGGCTATAATCGACTGTTTTGCCGCGCGCATCCGAAGCACGGCAGCGAAAGCCTCGAATGTCCGCCATCCGCAACGACCTTCGCAACATCGCGATCATCGCGCACGTCGACCACGGCAAGACGACGCTCGTCGACAAGCTGCTGGTCCAGGCCGGCACCTTCGCCCGGCACCAGCACGTCGCCGAGCGAATGATGGACAACAACGACATCGAGCGCGAGCGCGGCATCACGATCTTCGCGAAGAACTGCGCGATCCGCTATCCGCGCGGCAACGACATCGTGCACATCAACATCGTCGACACGCCGGGCCACGCCGACTTCGGCGGTGAAGTCGAGCGGGTGCTCGGCATGGTCGACGGCGTGCTGCTGCTCGTCGATGCCGTCGAAGGACCGATGCCGCAGACGCGCTTCGTCACACAGAAGGCGTTGCGGCAGGGGCTGCAGCCAATCGTCGTCGTCAACAAGATCGATCGCCCGGGCGCACGCGTCGAATGGGTGGTGAACCAGACGTTCGAGCTGTTCGATCGCCTCGGTGCAACCGATGCGCAGCTCGACTTTCCGGTCGTCTACGCGTCGGCGCTGAACGGATGGGCGACGCTCGACGTGAAGGTTGCGAAGGCCGCATCGGCGAGCGACGCGCAAAGCGTTGCGGCGAAGCCCGCGAGCGCCGACATGCGTCCGCTGTTCGAGACCATCCTCGCGCACGTCCCGGCGCCGGCGGGGCAGGCCGATGCACCGCTGCAATTCCAGATGAGCGCGCTCGATTATTCGAGCTACGTCGGGCGCCTCGGCATCGGGCGCATCCGACGCGGCACGCTCGTTCCCGGCCAGGAGGTCGCGATCGTCGACCATCCGCTCGGCGACGGCGAGATCGCGCGGCGCGGACGCGTGGGCCAGGTGTTCATGTTCGAAGGGTTGAATCGCGTCCCTGTCGAGCGCGCGATGGCCGGCGATATCGTGCTCGTCACCGGCATCGACGACCTCACGATCGGCACCACGCTCGCAGCACTCGACCAGCCCGAGGCGCTGCCGCCGATCTGCGTCGACGAGCCGACGCTGTCGATGTATTTCCAGGTGAACACGTCGCCGCTTGCCGGGCGCGAAGGCAAGTACGTGACCTCGCGCAACCTGCGCGACCGGCTGATGCGCGAATTGCTCACCAACATGGCGCTCCGTGTCGAGGAGACCGGCGACACCGACGCGTTTCTCGTTTCGGGGCGCGGCGAGCTGCACCTTACGATCCTGCTCGAGAACATGCGCCGCGAAGGCTACGAGCTCGCGGTATCGCGTCCGCGCGTCGTGATGAAGGAAATCGACGGCGTGCTGTGCGAGCCGTACGAGACGCTGTCGGTCGACGTCGAGGCGCAGCACCAGGGCGCGGTGATGGAGGCGCTCGGCGTGCGCCGCGGCGAGGTCGTCGACATGGCGTCCGACGCGCAGGGACGCGCACGTCTCGACTACCGCATCCCCGCGCGAGGGCTGATCGGCTTCCAGGGCGAGTTCATGAACCTCACACGCGGCACCGGCCTGATGAGCCACGTGTTCGATGCGTTTGCACCCGTCAAGGGCGACATTCCCGAGCGGCGCAACGGCGTGCTGATCTCGCAGGAAGACGGCGATGCCGTCGCCTATGCGCTGTGGAAGCTGCAGGAGCGCGGGCGCATGTTCGTGTCGCCCGGCGACAAGCTGTACGAGGGCATGGTGATCGGCATCCACAGCCGCGACAACGATCTCGTCGTCAATCCGATCAAGGGGAAGCAGCTCACGAACGTGCGTGCGTCGGGCAAGGACGACGCCATCCTGCTGACGCCGCCGATCGCACTGACGCTCGAGTACGCGGTCGAGTTCATCGCCGACGACGAGCTCGCCGAGATCACGCCGAAGTCGATCCGCATTCGCAAGCGCTTCCTGAAGGAACACGAGCGCAAGCGCGCATCGCGCGAGGCGGCGTAGCCGCGCCCGGCCGAAAGTCGACCGGACGCGGTGGTTACGTCGATTACGGACCGATGAAGTTCTGCGGCGCCGGTCCCACTGACGCGAGCGGAACGATCGGCACCTGTGAAACGCCGGGCTTCGACCAGTCGCATACGCCGTTCGGGAAGATCCGCGCCAGCCGCGCGAGCTCGTCCGCGTTGAACGCGACGCTGTAGTCCCGCGCATCGATCGGCTTCAGCTGGCACTTCATGATGCTGAGCGACAGCGGACCGCCCGCCACGAGCCGCGTGACTTCCCAGCTCGGATACAGCGTGTTGCACTGCGAGTTCGGAGTCGGGCTGAGCGTTTGCGGCTCCGCGATGAACTGTCCGCTCGGCGCAAAGCAGCCATCGACGGCGGCCTCCGGCTTATCGTTCAGCACCTTGTCGCGCTGCGTCTCGTTCGACGTGTCGGCCTGGTACGCCTCGACCCATTGCTCGATCGTGTCCCATGCCTGTTGATACGGCACCGCGGTTCCGCGCCACATGACGTAGTTGTCGGCGTTCCCGTTCGCTTCCGCAAGACGGGCCCGGGCGGCGAAATGGAACACCTGGTAGTGGTAACCGCCGTCGTCGTTGTAGATGCCGCTGACGTCCATGATCGGAATGGACGCGAGCCCGCCGCCACCGCTCATCTCGACGCCGCTCTCGTAGTAGCGCTTCATCGCCCCGGCATCACCGACCGTGCGGTTCGCGACGTAGTTTGCATCCTGGTCGTAGCCGCCGATCTTCTCGTTCAGGTCGAGGAACTGCGACTTGGTGATCGCGCCGCTGTTGAGCGCCCGCAGGCCGTATTGCACGCCGACGTTGTCGTACGGACGAAGCGCGAAAAGCGTGACCGGATCGACGCCGGTGATATGGCGCTCCCAGTCGAACGTCGTCGGCCGCAACCCGTGCGGATTGTTGACCGGGTCGTAGCGCAGCGACACCGGGACGATCGGGTTGAACACGCCCGACACGTAGCCGGGAATGTCCTGGCGTGCGGGGACGGGATCGGTGCGGCCGGCCTGGTTCGCGAGCGCGATCATCGCGTTCACGCTCTTGAATCCCGTGACCGCAGCGATCTGCGCATCGGTGAGCGCACCGGGAAACTGCGTCATGTAATGCGTGATCAAGTGGCCGTCGAGCGCGTTGAGCGCGATCGCGAGCGGATCAGGGAACGTGCACGAGATGAGGATGCCGTCGAAGAGGCCCGGCACGATGTCGGTGTAGCGCGTGCTGGTATACGAGCCGCCCGAGCAGCCATGGCTGATCGTGTGATCCGGGACGCCGTACGACTCGATGAACGTTTCCTTGCTCATCATCGCCGTCTCGGCGCCGAGCAACGCGTTGCAGTTGTTCGACGGATGCTGCAGCGTGTTCGCGAAGATCGCGTAGCCCTGGCCGAGCCGGGTCGGATCGAGGAACGCGGCCGGTACCGGTGCGGGCAGGCTGCCGAGTGCCGCACCCTGGATGTACCAGCCGCCGGTGCAGCCGAAGCCGTGGATCGCGACCAGGTGCCGGTTCCATGCCTTGGGTGGATTCCACGGCTGCGGAGATTGCTCGCGGGTCGGATCGAACAGCACAGCGCTCTGGTAGATGCCGCGGTTCACGCTGCGCGTGTCGATGCGAACGACGAATGGAACCGTCAGGCCGTTTGTCGTCGTCGTCGTCGCGGTATCGGCCGGCAACTGCGAAACGCTCGTCAGCGGCTTCCACGTCCCGTCGGTCGAGCGGTAGACATAGTCGATGCGAGGCCTGATCGAGCAATCGGCATCGAGCGCAGGACCGAGCGACGAGCCGTCGGGCATGATGAACTGGTCCGTCTCGCAAAGGAACTCGTAGTCGTGGGCGCCGGAGATGATGGGACCGGTGATCGGGTAGTTCGTGATCTCGAGCGTCTCATCCTTGATGCCGGACGAGCCGTTGCCCTGGACGTGCAGCGTGTTCTTGCCGACGGCGAGACCCGTCACGAGCCCGAGCAGCGTGTTCGGCTCCTGGCCGGGATGGAATGCCGCCGAGACGTCGCGTCCGTTCAACGTGATGGCGAGCGGATGGTTGCGGTTCTCGTGCTTGTAGGTCACCTTGACGAGCACGTCGCCGCCACTTACGTAGTCTGCTCGCGTGGATACGGTTTCCACGCCGAATTCGCTGTCGGGCGCCGCATGAGCCTGTACGGCATAGCCTGCAAGTGCCGCGACCATCAGCGGCGCGACGAATGACCGCAGACGGGGCACCGGGGCGGCAGCGCCGTCGCGCCGTCGCTGGAACCTGCGCTTACGCGGAGAGAAAACGTTCATCGGGTAATCCTCCTGAATCTGCAATTGCACGGGACACGGGCGTTGACGGCCCATGCGCGAATGCCCGCCCGCTCGCGCAGCGCCGTTCGGCGCACGATGCCTGGTCGCTCATGCAGGAGGCGTCCCTCACGTCTCGCGAGCCTGTCGCCGGTCGCGTAGCATGTGCGCGCGCGCATCGGGCGGACCGATTCTCGCGCAAGACCGATTACATCGCAATACGATTGGATCGTAATACGACATGGCCGATGCCACCCCTGCCGGGCGACCGGACGACACCGCGGTGACCGCGGCGGGACTCGATCTCACAGCCGCCTCGCGCTTCGCCACGCTCGCGCTTTCCAACATCGCGCGCGAGTACCCGCACAAGCTCGATCACACCATGGCAGGCGACGCCGACGCGCTAGCGCCGCGCGCGCTGCATCCCGCCTTCCACGGCAGCTACGACTGGCACTCGTGCGTGCACATGCACTGGCTGCTCGCGCGGGTGCTGAGGCGCTTTCCCGCGCTGCCGGAGCGCGCCGCCATCGGCGCGCTCTTCGACCGCCACCTGAGCGCCGACGCGATCGCTGCGGAAGTCGCCTATCTCGCTCGTCCCGAAAGCGCGTCGTTCGAGAGGACGTACGGCTGGGCGTGGCTGCTGAAGCTGGCCGCGGAAATCGGCGGACTGGGCGTCGAGCGCTGGCACGATGCGCTCGCGCCGCTTGCGAGCACGTTCGCGGCGCGCTTCGTGGACTTCCTGCCGCGAACGCGCTACCCGATCCGCTACGGCATGCACACGAACAGCGCGTTCGCGCTTGCGTTCGCGCTCGACTACGCCGAGGCCGCCAATGACATCGTGCTCGCGCGCATGTGCCGGGAAAAGGCGATCGCATGGTTCGGGCAGGACCGCGATGCGCCGGCCCGGTGGGAGCCGTCGGGCACCGACTTCCTGTCGCCGGTGTTGATGGAGGCCGAGCTGATGCGCCGCGTGCTGAACGCGACGGCATTCGCCGCATGGCTCGCCGCGTTCCTGCCGCGTTTCGACGAAGCACATCCGGCGTCGCTGTTCGCGCCGGCCATCGTCACCGACCGCAACGACGCGCAGCTCGTGCACCTCGACGGGCTCAATTTGTCACGAGCGTGGTGCTTCCAAGGCGTTGCCAAGGCGCTGCCGCCCAACGATCCCCGTATCGCCGTGGCCCTGGCCGCCGCGCAGCGCCATCTGACCGCGGGCTTGCACGGTCTTGCGAGCGATGCGTTCGTCGGCGTGCACTGGCTCGCGAGCTTCGCGGCGCTGGCACTCGACGGCTGAGCGCCGGCTGATACACTCGCCCGCCATGATCGAATACGTACTCATGGCCGTCGTCGTGGCACTGGTCGTGCTGATCGGCCTGGCCGCTGCGATTCTCGTGCGGCTCACCGGTCTTGCGCGGTCGCGGGATCGCGACGCGCGCGATGCCGCGGAACTGCGTGGCCTCCTCGAGGCGTTCGGACGCGACGCCGCGAATCACGAGCGCGACATTCGCGCCGACCTCGCGACGGCGCGCAACGAATCGGCCGCTTCCGGCGCCGCGCTGCGCAAGGAAGTGGGCGAGACGCTCTCCCGCTTCACGCAAGCCACCGGGCAGCAGTTGACCGGCATGGCCGCGTTGCAGCAGGAGCAGCTCAAGTCGTTCGCCGATCGACTGGTGCAGCTCACGCAGGCGTGGGAGACGCGGATCGAGTCGCTGCGCAAGACGCTCGAGGAGCGCCTCGACGTGCTGCGCGCCGAGAACACGGCGAAGCTCGAGCAGATGCGCGCGACGGTCGACGAGAAGCTGCAGACGACGCTCGAGCAGCGGCTCGGCGCATCGTTCAAGCACGTGTCGGAGCGGCTCGAGCAGGTGCACAAGGGCCTGGGCGAAATGCAGACGCTCGCAACCGGCGTCGGTGACCTGAAGCGCGTGCTGACCAACGTCAAGTCGCGCGGAACCTGGGGCGAGGTGCAACTCGGCGCGTTGCTGTCCGACCTGCTGCCGCCCGGTCAATTCGCGCAGAACGTGCCGACGCGGCCGGGCTCGAAGGAGCGGGTCGAATACGCGATAAGGTTTCCCGGGCATGGCGACGACGGCACGCCTTGCTGGCTCCCGATCGATGCGAAATTTCCGCTCGAGGACTGGCAGCGTTTGCAGGCGGCGATCGAGGGCGCGGACATCGAAGCGGTCGAGACGAGCCGGCGCGCGCTCGAGCAGTTCTTCAAGCTGCAGGCGCGATCGATCCGCGACAAGTACGTGCAGGCGCCGCACACCACCGACTTCGCGATCCTTTTCGTGCCGACGGAAAGCCTGTTCGCCGAGGCGATGTCGAGGCCGGGGCTCGCCGATACGCTGCAGCGTGACTTCCGCGTCACGATCGCCGGGCCCACGACGTTGCAGGCGCTGCTCAACAGCTTTCAGCTCGGCTTCCGCACGCTCGCCGTGCAGAAGCGGTCGACCGAAGTGTGGCGCGTGCTCGGCGCGGTGAAGACCGAATTCGACCGCTTCGGGGCGCTGCTCGCGAAGACGAAGGACAAGCTCGTCCAGGTCAGCAACACGCTCGACGAGGCGGGGAAGAAAAGCACGACGATCGCGCGCAAGCTGCGCGATGTCGAGGCGCTCCCCGAGGAGGAAGCGGACCGGCTGCTCACCGGCAACAGCGGGCGGCTGATCGATCTCGACGACGACGCCGAGGCGCTTGCGCTGTCGGGTCCGCCGGACGCCGCACCCTAGCGTCGCGCCCGGAACGTCGCCATGGTGCTCCACGCGCTCCGTCGGTATCGGCGCAAGCGGATACTGCGCACGTCGGCGCTGCCCGATACCCTATGGCGCGATGCCTGCGCGTCGCTTCCGTTCCTCGCGATCTACACACCCGACGAGCTTGCGCGCCTGCGCGATCTCGTCGTGCTGTTCCTCGACGCGAAGAGCATCGTCGGTGCGCGCGGACACGAAGTCACGCCGCTGCAGCGCACGATCATCGCGATCCAGGCGTGCGTGCTGGTGCTGAACCTCGATCTCGCGCTGTACGACGGCTTCGAGAACGTCGTCGTGTACCCCGGTGAATTCGTCCCCGGCTGGGAGTACGAGGACGAGTTCGGCGTCGTGCACAAGCAGGACGATGCGCTGGCTGGCGAGGCGATGCACCTCGGCCCCGTCGTGTTGTCGTGGCCCGACGTCGAGGCCTCGGCCGACTGGGACGCCGCGCAGATGAACCTCGTCATCCACGAGTTCGCGCACAAGATTGACATGGCTGACGGCGACGCAAACGGTTGTCCGCCGCTGCCGGCTGACATATCGAGGCGCGACTGGCAGCAAACGATGCAGGCGGCGTACGACGATTTCGCGGCGCGCGTCGACGCCGGCGAGGATACGGCGATCGATCCCTACGCCGCCGAGCATCCCGGCGAATTCTTCGCCGTCCTCTCCGAAGTGTTCTTCGCCGAGCCGCTGCTGCTGCGCGACGAATATCCCGACGTGTACGCGGCTTTCGCGCGCTTCTACAAGCAGGACCCGGCGGCGCGACAGGCGTGAGCGACGAGCGCGCATGTGGGGCGATCGGGCATCGGCTCGGGATCGTTCGCCGATTCTGAAGTATTCTTGCGTTGCCAGCGAAAACATGTGCGTCTCGCCGCCGCTCCCTCGTTCCCGCCTCTCGTGAACAGCATCAACTGCACCCTCGTCGGTTCGCGTTACTTCGGCGCCACGGTATTCGAGGCGCTGCGCAGCGACGGCGTCACGCTCGTGAAGGTCGTGGCGCCCGCGGCCGACGACCGGCTGGCGCTCGCCGCGCAAGGCGCCGGCGTGCCGGTGCACATCCTCGCCAATCCGCGCGTGGTGCCGGGCGAGGCAATCCCCGACGGAACGGACCTCATCATCGCCGCGCACACGCATGCGCGCGTCAGCGACGAGGCGCTCGACCGCTCGCGGCTGCGCGGCGTCGGCTATCACCCGTCGCTGTTGCCACGACACCGCGGGATCGCGGCCGTGGAATGGACGGTTCTGTCCGGCGATCCGATCGCCGGCGGCTCCGTGTACCACCTTGCCGATGGCTGGGACCGCGGTGCGATCGCCGCGCAGGACTGGTGCTTCGTCGCGAAGGGCGAGACGGCACGCGAGTTGTGGGAACGCGCGCTTGCCCCGATGGGGCTCGAGCTTCTGAAGCGCGTGGTGCGCTACGCCGCCGAGCATGGCGCGTTGCCCGCGCATCCGCAGGACGAGCGCTTCGCGACGAAGGCGCCGATGATTCGTCCGACGATTTCGCTGACCGAGGAGGGCAAGGCGGCGCAGGCGTCGCTCGTCGTCACCGCGATCGGCGCCGATCGGCCTGGCCTCGTGAGCATGCTGTCCGAGCGTGCGCAGGGGTTCGGCGCCAACTGGGCCGGAAGCCGCATGACAAACCTCGCCGGCCAGTTCGCCGGCATCGTGCATTTCGACGTGGCGGCCGCGAATGCCGAGCCGCTCGCGCAGGCGCTGCGTGGTCTCGAATCGTCGGGCCTGCGCATCGTGATCGCGCAAAGCGAGACGCCGGTGCCGCCCCCTGGCCGGCGCATCGTCAAGCTCGAGCTGACCGGCGTCGATCGCCCGGGCATCATCCGCGACCTTTCGCGCAATCTCGCCGAACGCGGGGTCAGCATCGACGACCTGCACACCGAGATCGTCGACGACGGCGCATCTGCCGAACACCTCTTCAAGGTCCGCGCGGTGCTCGTCGTGCCCGACACGCTGTCGAACGACACGCTGCGTGGCGTGCTCGAAAAGCTCGCAAGCGAGATGATGCTCGACATGGCGCTCGGCGAGAACCAGCGCGCCGACTGAAGTCTGCTGCGCTGGAATCGTCGGCGCGCGCGACGATCCTCGCCGTTTCCGCCTCGCGCATAGCGAGCTGGATGCACCGCGCGCGCGGGTGCGAGCCGTGCGCGGTAACGCGCTGCAGGGACCGGTCGCCTACTCCGCCGCGCATCGCCGTCGGTTGTCGACCGTGCGCGGTAACGCGCTGCAGCCACCGGTCGCCTACTCCGCGGCGCATCGCCGTCAGTTGTCGACGTTGTCGTGATCGCCGGATCTGTCCAGTGCAGATTGTTGCCGGCAATCGCGGTGTCTACGGCGTGCCTCGGCATGACGGCGACCGCGCCGTCTTGCTTCGCAATCGCTCATGACTGCACGTCGGTGTCGTCTACACGCAGTGGAAGACATCGGCGCTTCGCAATCGATTCGCGGCAGTGGCAGAGTCCTTGCTTAGTGTGCGCTGCGTTCAATATCGACATCCTCCCGAGGACATCATGCTGTGGCAAGGAGTCTCTCCGCTTTTGCGAACACTGCGCATTGCGCTTGCGGTTCTCGCGTGCGTTGCAGGATCGCTCGCGTCTGCGAGCGCGCTCGCACAGACTGCAGATCCACAATCGAAAATCGCGCGCGATCTGATGGCCGTCGTCACCTCGTCGGCCGCGCCGGTGGTCCCGTGGGCCCGGCAATCGATCGACGGGTTGCTGGTCAGAGTCATCGTCGTATCCAGCAGCGACGACACGTCGCTCGGCACGTTGCGCGCATTTCTGCTCTCCGTCGGTGGGTCGGTGTACTACAACTACCCATCGATACACGCGGTCGCTGCGATGGTGCCGGCATCGCATCTGATCGAACTGGCGAGCCGCGACGATGTGCTGAGCATCTCGCCGAATCGCGCCGTCACGCGCACGGCGAGCCAGTTGCAGCTCACGACCGGCGCATCGACCGCACCGCGACCGTCCGGCGGCGGCGCCCTGAATGGCAGCGGAATCGGCATCGCAATCGTCGACTCGGGCATTGACTGGAACCATCAAAGCGCCGGCACGAGTCCCTTCGGATTGAAGGGACCGACGCGTGTTCGCCAGGCGATCGATCTGGCGCGTCTTGGGCAAACACTCGAGGATCCGACGTGGATCGGGGGCGTGGATGTATCGGCTTCCGCCGCCATCATGCTCGACGGCACGAAGTTCAGTGCGATGTTGTCGTTGCTGCAGCAGCCGAGGCTCACCGATCCGGATCCCTATGGCCATGGCACGCACGTCGCCACGATTGCCGCGGGCAACGCCGCCTACCAGTCGCCGGATACCACCGGCATCGCGCCGAATGCCGATCTCTACGACGTGCGCGTGCTTAACGAGGAAGGTGTCGGCAACGTCGCCGACGTGATAGCCGGCATCGACTGGGTGATCCAGCATGCGCGCCTGTTGAACATACGCGTCATGAATCTGAGCCTCGCGGCCGCCTCGACCGAATCCTTCATCACCGACCCGCTTGCGCGTGCAGCGCGCGCCGCAGTGGCGAACGGCGTCGTCGTCGTCGTTGCCGCGGGCAATGCAGGCAAGACTGTCGACGGGCGCGAAGTCTATGGCGCAGTGGGTTCGCCGGGCAACGATCCTTCCGTCATCACGGTAGGCGCTGCCAACCTGCACGATACCGTCGCACGCGCGGATGACACGGTGACGGGTTTCAGCTCGAAGGGCCCCACGCGGGGCCGCACGACGGTCGACGGTGGCCCATGGATCGATAACCTGTTGAAGCCCGACCTCGTTGCACCGGGCAACCGGATCGTCGGCGCGCTGGCGTCCGACATCCTGGGAACGCGTGCGAACTGGAACATGCTCGTCACGCGGTATCCGCAGTTGGCACTCGTGCCGGGAGCCACGCAGGCGCCCAATCGCACGCTGATGCAGTTGAGCGGAACGTCGGTTGCAGCACCCGTCGTTTCCGGTGCCGCGGCATTGATGCTGCAGGTCAACCCCGGATTGACGCCGCCGCTCGTCAAGGCGATCCTGCAATATACGGCGCAGCCACTACCGAACGCCAATCTGCTCGAGCAGGGAACGGGGTTGTTGAACATCGACGGTGCCGTGCGTCTGGCTGCGGTGCTTCGCACCGATATCGGCGCGGCGCTCGCCTCGGGAACGATTCACGCGGGCGATCCGCTGCTTGCCGCAGGCCGTACGCTGCCGTCGCCGCGATCGACGATCAACGGCCAGACGTTCAATTGGAGCCGCCTGATCGTCGCGGGCGGCGACTATCTGCTGTCGGGTGATGCGCTGTTCAAACGCTTCCAGCCAATCTACGACCCGAGGCTCAACTGGACACGCCAGGTCGTGTTGCGCAGCACGATCACCAATTGGCCGCTGCTCCCGGTGCCGCGTTCGATCAGCGAAACGAGGATCGCAACGCAAACGCTGGTGACGCCTGGTGTCCTGTGGATCAACGGCTCGTTCGCGCATCTCGCGGATGGCCCGTTCACGGCAACGGCAATCCTCGCATCGCAGGCTGCCATGAGCAGCGGCTTCATCCTCTCCGAAGGATTCATTCTCAGCGAAGGGTTCATCCTCTCCGAGGGTTTCATTCTCAGCGAAGGATTCATCCTCAGTGAAGGATTCATCCTGAGCGAAGGGTTCATCCTCTCCGAGGGCTTCATCCTCAGCGAAGGGTTCATCCTGAGCGAATCGGTGAATGACCCGGCATCGATTGCCGACCCGAGCGCCACGGGAGAACCTTGAAGCGATCGACGCGTCGCGGATCGTTCATCTCGATATGGAACGCCCGCGGACCTGCGAATTCGTTTGCGCTCGCATGAACATGTCACCACGTTCGCTCGGCCGGCTGCGGCCCGAGGGTCCGGTCAGTCGGTCGGGACGGCCCTTCCTGGCTGACATCGCAGGGTGGTCGCGCTTTCGCGCGGTGCATCTGCACGACTACAACGCGGCTGCGACACGCGTCTGGCTCGCGCTTGCATTGACCGGCGCGCTGGCAATCGTCTGCGCGGGTGCGGGGCTCATGCACCGTGAGGCGCACGAGCTGTCACAGATCCTCGCCTGGACCGTCATCGTTTCCGTCGCCGCAGCATTTCCGATCCAGATACCGCGTACCAAGTACTCGATCGCGTCGGGCGATATCCTCGTCTTCCTGCTGCTGGCGTTGTACGGCGTTCCCGCGGCGGTGCTGGCCGCGGCACTGGAAGGCCTGATCGGCGCGCTGCGCAGTTCGGCTCGCGTGAGCAGCCGCATTGCGAGCTTTGCCACTGCCGCGGCGGCAATGACGCTGAGCGGCGCGCTGTTCGAGGCTGCGCAACCGTTGCTGCACGATGCCGGTCTTTCACGCGCAGCGGCGCATCTGGCGGCGCTCGCAGGTGCGGCAATCGCTTACTACGCGGTCAGCACGATGTCGCTGATGCAGATCGTGTATCTGAAGCGCAATCTGCGGCTGACGATTTCGGAATGGTTCGGGAATACGAGCTGGGTCGGCACGCTCTATCTGATCTCGTCGGTCATGGCCGGCCTGCTCTCGATCAATGCCGAGGAGTTCGGGCGCTCGACAGCGGCCGTCGGCATGCTCGTCATCGGCCTTTCGGTTGCCCTGGTGCGCACGCACTTCCGGCGGCAGACCGTCGAGCACGAGGCGCAGGAGGCGCGCGTGGCCGCGGCCGAGCTCGACGCGGCACAGAACCAGAAGCGCTTCCACTCGGCGTTCACGCAGGCATCGATCGGCATGGCGATCGTAGCGGCCGACGGCAACGTGCTGCAGGTCAACCAGGCGCTTTGCACACTGCTCGGCCATGACGAGTCGCAATTGCTGCGACGCTCGTTCAGCACACTGCTGCATTCGACCGATGCCGCGCTGCTCGAACGCCACGTCGCGGACGTCTGGTCGAAATCGAGGGACAGGTTTTCGATCGACCTGCGGTGCGTTGGCCGTGACGAGCGCGACATCTGGGTTTCGCTGCACTGCGCGCTGTTCGACAACTGCGCCGCCGACCGCGCCGGGCTCATTTTCCAGCTTCACGACATCACATCGCGCCGCCACGCCGAAGGCGAGCTGCATCACATCGCGTACCACGACACGCTGACGGACCTCGCCAACCGGAACTGCTTCCATGAGCGCCTGCGGATTGCGGTCGAGCGCAGCGAGCGCGACGAAGATTTCAGCTTCGCGGTGATGTATCTCGATCTCGATCGCTTCAAGACGGTCAACGACAGCCTCGGACATCCGGCAGGGGACGAGTTGCTGAAGGAAGTCGCACGGCGACTTCGCGAATGTGTCCGGCCGCAGGACCTCGTGGCGCGTCTTGGCGGCGACGAGTTCGCGATCCTGCTGGAAGAGGCCGTTCAGCGCGACGGCGTCATCGAGCTTGGGGGACGCCTGTTGCGCGCGCTGGAAAGCCCGGCATGCATCGACGGCACCGAGATCCGGCCCTTGGCGAGCATCGGCGTTACGTTCAGCGATTTTGGTCACCGCGCCCCCGAGACGGTTCTGCGCGACGCCGACATCGCCATGTACAAGGCGAAGGCCGACGGCAAAGGACGGATCGCGCAGTTCGACGCGAGCCTGCACGAGCAGATCGGCTGCAAGTTGCAGCTGGAGGGCGACCTGCGCCGGGCGATCGCCGAGGGACAGCTCTCGTTGGCGTTTCAACCGCTGTTCGATCTCGAGCCGTTGCGCCTCAACGGCTTCGAGGCGCTGGCTCGCTGGGTCCATCCGGTACGGGGCGTCATCAGTCCCGGTGTCTTCATACCACTCGCTGAAGAGACCGGCAATATCGAGGCACTCACCGCGTGGGCGATCGACGCCGCGGTGCGGCAACTGGCACTCTGGCGCGCCACATGGCCCGCGGCCGCGGATCTGGTGATGCATGTCAACGTGTCGGGGAAGGACCTGTCGCAGCAGCACCTCGTGCCGCACGTGCGCGGCGTGCTGCAGCGCCATCGCCTGCCGGCGCGCCTGCTGACGCTCGAAATCACCGAAAGCATGCTGATGGAGCAACGCGAGCGGGCGCTGGAATCGCTCGCCGAATTGCGCCAGCTCGGCGTCAAGCTCAGCATCGACGATTTCGGCACCGGCTACTCGTCGCTCGCGTACCTCAGCACACTGCCGTTCGACTGCCTCAAGATCGACCGCTCGTTCGTGATCGGCATGCACAAGAGCGCGCAGAACGTCGAGATCGTGCGCACGATCCTGTCGCTTGGCCGCGCACTCAACAAGGCGGTCATCGCCGAAGGGATCGAGACGCACGATCAGTTGATGCGCCTGAAGGAGCTCGGCACGCCGATCGGACAGGGCTACCTGCTCGCACGGCCGCTCGATGCGAGCCAGGCGGAAAAGCTGTTACACGGATGCGATGCGCCGTTGCTGAGCGCCGCCTGAAGCCCCCGCCGGGGCAAGACCGGCTTCAGCCGGAACGCCTTGCGAACGGCCTCATGCGTTTCGATGGACGGTCCGCCGATGAGATCAACGAGATCAAGCGGTCACCGATCATGGGGTCAGCGTCGTTGAAACGTCGTTTAAGCGACGCTTACCCCTTATGGTTCGGGATCCGCGATAGCTGGCGAAAGAGCACGCGCGGCCTGCGCGCCGCCGGCGCTATTCCTTTTTGCTGAACATGCCGCCCAAGCCTTTCGCGGCGCTCCCAAGCTTGTCGCCCAACGTCGATCCGCCGGCCAGCAAATTATCGATCTGCGATGCCATTGGTCCGGGCAACCTTTCCTTGAGGAAGCCAAGGACGGTGTCAACGGCGGCGCGCGCCTTATCCTCGGGCAGACCGGTTTTTTCGATCAGTCGCTGAATGATCTCGTCCATTTCGATGTTCCTTTCGTAAGGCACGCGTCCCGCAGGAATCGTTCTGCGTTCGGCGCAACCGGCGTCGACTACCAAATCGCCGCGACGACAACGCGCCTGGCGCGCCAGGTGCCCGGCCGCGCGAAGCACGGGGCACTTTGCGGGTCAGCTACAGGCCTTGCCACGCGCCGCGTGGGCGCCCTTCGCCTTGGCGTCGGCTTCAGACATGTATTCGCCCTGCTTGGTCTTGCCGTACCACTGGTCATTCATGCAGTGATACACGTTCGTCGACGAGTTGACCCACACTTTGCCGGCACCGCCTCCGGCGGCTGCCGTCGTGCGCATCGCCGAACTGTTCGATGCCTTCGACGACGCCATCGGTGTCGAAGGCGCGGCGCTCATCGTCGAGGCTGCACCGGCCGCGCCCGGCGCGGGTGTCGATTTCGACGACGCATTCGGTTCGGCAGCCGCCTTCTCGGCTTTCGTCGTCCGCGCGGCCTTGGGCGCCTTTTCCTCCTGCGCCGCGTTCTTGCTGCCGTACCATTCCTTGACGCCCTTGTGTCCCGAACAAGCGCCGCGCTTCGTCGCGTTGGTCGTGTAGGTGCCGTCCTTGCATTCCCCCGTCGATCCGGCGGGCGCCTGCGCATAGGCGATGCCCGTCAATGCGAACGCAAGGCCGATGCCCGTCGAGACGATGACTGTCCTCAGGTTCATTCGTAATCTCCCGGATTCGGTGCCTGTTCGGCCGAGATCCGGCGGCTCACGCGGCACCGGCGTGAACGCATGGGCAGATCGATTCGACTCGATGCACGCCTGCGCGTTCATTCGCTGGCGCGAGTGTAATTATGACAATCGAGACCGATGGTGCGATCGCCGATTGGGGAGGGCTGTCTGCTCGTCCGCGCGACGCCGCGCTCCGGGTGGCGAACGAGGAACAGCCCGAATGCGTCGCCGCATGACGACGCGCGAACGCTACGTCGAGGATTTCGCCGGCCGGATCGCCGACTTCGGCCGGAACACCTTGCATACGTCGTCGTTCGTCTCGACGTACGGGCCGCCGATCAGGTCGAGGCAATAGGGCACCGCGGGAAAGACGCCGTCGAGTGTTTCCTTGATCGCCTTCGGCTGTCCGGGAAGATTGAGAATCAGCGCGCGTCCGCGCACGACACCCACCTGCCGCGACAGGATGGCCGTCGGCACGTAGCGCAGGCTCACCTGGCGCATCTGCTCGCCGAATCCGGGCAGCACCTTGTGCGCGACCGCGAGCGTCGCTTCGGGTGTCACGTCGCGCGGGGCAGGACCGGTGCCGCCGGTGGTGAGGACGAGATGACAGTCGACCGTATCGACGAGGTCGATCAGCGTTTGCTCGATCAACGGCTGCTCGTCCGGGATGAGCCGCGTTTCGAAGCGCCACGGCGTCGACAGCGCGGCCTCGAACCATGCGGTGAGTCCCGGCAAGCCCTGGTCGGCGTAAATGCCGGCCGACGCGCGATCGGAGATCGACACGAGTCCGACGACGAGTTCGTCAGGCGGATTCATTTCCGACCATGCGCTTGAGTTCGCGAAACAGTGCGCGCGACTTCGCGGGCGGCGCACCGCGTGCGCGCTCGGCCCGTGCTGCCGCGACGAGCGCCGCGAGTGCGTCGTGCGGCGCGCCCGGATACGCAGCGACGAACGCTTGCAGGCCGTCCGCCTCGTCGAGGAGGCGATCGCGCCAGCGCTCGACCAGCGCGAAGCGCTCGCGCTCGCGCCTGGGTCCCTCGCCCCATGCGGCGAGCGCTGCGCGGATCGGCGCCGGGTCGACATCTCGCATCAGCCGGCCGATGTACTGCATCTGTCGCCGCCGCGCTTCATGGCGATTCGTCCTGCGCGCAAGGACGATCGCGTCGACGAGCGGCTCGGGCAGTTCGAGCGTCGCGAGGCGCTTCGCATCGAGTGCAACCAGCGCCACGCCGAGGTCCTGCAACTCGTGCATCTCGAGCTTGCGGCGCGTCTTCGACGCGGCTTCGGGAATGCCGGCGTCGGGGGCGGGCAATTGGGGGCGAGGCATCGGGCGAAGCGAGGTTCGTTTGTTATGATAGCCGACACCCGATGTTCCCTCTTCCGATGCCCACTTCCGCGAACGTCGAGCTCCTTCCAACCAATGCGCGCGCGCCCACCGTCGGTGGCGCGCATTTCCCGGTCACGACCGCCGTGCTCGAGCGCGTCGCGCATGCGGTGCTCGATGCAGCGCGCGCGGGCGGCGCCACGGCGGCCGAAACCGAAGTGTCGCAGGCGATCGGCCAGAGCGTCACCGTGCGCAAGGGCGAGGTCGAAACGATTTCGTACAACCGCGACAAGGGCGTCGGCATCACGATCTACGTCGGTGCACGCCGCGGTCATGCGAGCTCGGCCGATTTTTCCGACGAGTCGATCCGCGCCACGGTCGACAAGGCGCTCGCCATTGCGCGCTACACGGCCGACGATCCTGCCGCCGGGCTCGCCGATCCCGATCGGCTCGCGAAGTCGTGGCCCGATCTGGATCTCTACCATCCGTGGGAGCTGCCCGTCGAGGATGCGATCGAACTCGCCCGCGAGACCGAGGCCGCCGCACTCGGTGTCGATCCGCGCATCTCGAACAGCGAAGGCTCGACGGTTGCGCGCGGAGAATCGGAATTCGTCTATGCGAACAGCGCGGGTTTTTCCGGCGGCTATCGCAGCTCGCGCCACCACATCGACTGCTCGGTCATCGCCGAAGCCGACGGTGCGATGCAGCGCGATTACTGGTACACCGCGGCGCGCGCGCCCGACGATCTCGAGCCTGCGCGCGACGTGGGCCGCATCGCCGGCGAGCGTACGGTGCGCAGGCTCGGCGGACGCCAGCTCGGCACGCTCGAATGCCCGGTGCTGTTCGAGGCGTCCGAAGCGGCGGATCTGCTCGGCGCATTCGTGCACGCCGTCTCGGGCGGCAGCCTTTACCGCAAGTCGTCGTTCCTGCTCGATTCGCTCGGCACGCAACTGTTCGCACCGCACGTGAACATCCGCGAGGAGCCGCACCTGCCGCGGGCGCGAGGCAGCGCGCCGTTCGACAACGAAGGCGTGGCCACGCACTCGCGCGACGTCGTCGTCGACGGCGTGCTGCGCGGCTACTTCCTCGGCAGCTACTCGGCACGCAAGCTCGGCATGCAGTCGACGGGCAACGCCGGCGGCGCGCACAATCTCGTCGTGCCGGGCACCGACGATCTTCCCGCGTTGTTGCGCCGGATGGGACGGGGCCTTTTCGTGACCGAGCAGCTCGGGCAGGGCGTGAACGGCGTGACCGGCGATTTTTCGCGCGGCGCGGCCGGGTTCTGGGTCGAGGACGGCGTGATCGCGTATCCCGTCGAGGAGATCACGATCGCCGGCAACCTGCGGCGGATGTTTCGCGACATCGTGGCGCTCGGCAACGACATCGACCGGCGCGGCTCGCGCTACATCGGCTCGGTCCTCGTCTCGCAAATGACGATCGCGGGCAGCTGACCCCTTCCCCGGACGCTCGCGGCCCACGCCGATTCCGCGATGATCGATCCCGTCCTCGAATGGCTAAGGCAGCTGAAGGACCCGCTGCGCAATCCCGCGCAGGTGCGCCGCTTCATCGCGCGCCTTCCCGAGCGCGACGTGCTCGAGGCCCAGCGCGTATCGCTCGAGCTGCTCGCGAATTTTCCGATCGGCGGGCGCGACGTCACGGCGCCGCAGCTCGAGGCGCTGCTTGCGCTCGATGCGAGGCTCGATCCGCTGATCGCCGACCTCACGCGCCAGTACACGGCGAATTATCAGAAGAGCTCGACCGTCGAGTCGCGGCTGTGGCACGCGGTGTTCGATCTCGTGAAGGGGTTCGTCGGCGCGTATTACGCGGTGCTGCAGAGCGGCTTCACGCATGCGGAGAATCGGCGCTGGCGCGCGATCCTGCCGTGGGCGCTGGTGCGCCTTGCGCACTACCGCGGGCTCGACGGCAAGTTCCGGCTCTTCCGCTACAGCCACTGGATTCCGGCGCAGTGGCGTGATTTCCACGAGACCTACGAGCTCGCGCGTGCGCGTTCCTGGCATCGCGAGCAGCTCGTATTCGGTGCCGGCGGATTCTCGAAGCCGGGCATCTGCGTCGAGCAGGTCTATCTCGACATGCTGCTGCTGATGCGCCTCGACTCCGGCAACTTCACGCCCGATCAGGTCGAGTGGGTGGCCAACCAGCTCGCCGACTGGGCGCCAACCCTGGCGCTCACGCCGGTCGCGTCGGAGAGCGCCGGCTTCTACGTCGATCTCGCCGGGGCGCAGGGCCTGCACCGGCGCGACAAGCCGGTGGTCGGCGGCAACGTGATGTACGTCGACACCGGTCCCATCTACACGCGGATCGTCGAGCGCCTGCGCTGGCTTCCCGAAACCGACGACGAGAAGCCCGCACCAGGCGACCTTCCGGCGCGCGAGCAGCGGCTTTTGCTGATGCGCCTTGCCGCGCTGTTCGGTCCCGACGCGCTTGCACATGCGCCGCGCGCGTCGCGGCAGAGCGCCGACGAGCACGTGCGCGTGGTGAGCGGCCTGCACGCGCTGACGCGCGCCGTGGCCGAGATCGATCGGCTTCCCGATGCCGTGCGCACGCCGGGCATCGTTGCAAGCTACGACGAGGCGACGCTGATCAATCCCGGCATCAATCCGGCATCGATCGAGCGGCGCGTGCGCGGCACGCGCTGGAAGATGGTCGACCGCAGCGAGAGCGGTTGCCGGCTGATGGCGCCGGCGAAAGAGGCACCGGCGAAGCTCGGCGAGTTGCTGGCGATCAACGACGGCGACAACTGGATCCTGGGCGTGGTGCGGCGCATGCAGCGCCAGCAGGTCGACGAGATGACGGTCGGCGTCGAGATCATCGCGCGGCGGCTCGTGCGCGTGCTGATGCGAAGCTGGGCGGCACCGGCCGACGTATCGCGCGCCGCGCACGATCGCCCGTTTTTCGGCATCTACCTGCCGGCCGCACCGGAGAACCGCCAGTCGTCGCAGCGCAGCCTGATCGGACCCGATGACCGGTTCGCACCCGGCGGCATGATCGAGCTCGACACGGGCAGCGCGCGCTACCTGATCCGGTTCACGCAGACGCTCGAGCGCCAGACCGGATGGACGTGGACGCTCTTCAATGCAGTGCGCAAGCTTTCGACGTAGCGGCGCGAGGTTGCCGGCCGGTGCCATGCTCGTGCCCGGTGCGGCCCGCATGGCGGGCGCGCTGACGCGCCCGCAGGCGGACTGCTAGAATCGGCAGGCTCGCGCCGGCCCGCGAAGAGCGGCGGCCGCTTTCCGCAAGAGGGAGCGAGTCCGTCCGGGCTCGGGCTCGCAAACCAACCGTCGGCACGGCCGGCATTTCGAGAGGAGATAAGGGATGGAGCGTCGTTCGTTCATCAAGCACGCCGGACTGGCCGGCATACTGGCGGCGGGTTCCGCGCCGGCGTTCGCGCAGGCGGCGCCCGAGGTCAAGTGGCGCATGGCGTCGAGCTTCCCGCGCAGCCTCGACACGATCTTCGGCGGTGCCGACGTCATCAGCAAGCGCGTCGCGGCGGCGACGAACAACAAGTTCCAGATCCAGACGTTCGCGGGTGGTGAAATCGTTCCCGCGTTCGGCGTCGTCGACGCCGTGCAGAACGCGACGATCCAGTGCGCGCACACCGCGCCGTATTACTTCTTCGGCAAGGATCCGACGTTCGCGTTCGGTTGCGCGATCCCGTTCGGCATGAACTACCGCCAGCAGAACGCGTGGATGTATCACGGCGGCGGCATGGAGCTCATGCGCGAGTTCTACAAAGACTACAACATGATCAATTTCCCGGCGGGGAACACGGGCGCCCAGATGGGCGGCTTCTTCCGCAAGGAAATCAACAAGCCCGAGGACTTCAAGGGCCTCAAGATGCGCATCGGCGGCACCGGCGGCCTGCCGCTGCAGAAGCTCGGCATCATTCCGCAGCAGATTCCCGGCGGCGACATCTACCCGGCACTGGAGAAAGGAACGATCGACGCGGCCGAGTGGGTCGGACCCTACGACGACGAGAAGCTCGGGCTCTACAAGGTCGCAAAGAATTACTACTACCCGGGCTGGTGGGAAGGCGGGCCGGAGCTCGACCTCTTCATCAACATCAAGGCCTACGACGAGCTGCCGAAGGACTACCAGGCCGTCCTGCAGGCGGCGTGCTACGAGGCGAACGTCGACATGATGGCGAAATACGACGCGCTGAATCCGGCGGCGCTGAAGCGCCTCATCGGCGGCGGCGTGAAGCTGCGGCCGTTTTCCAACGAGATCATGGCCGCGTGCTACAAGGCCACTACCGAGGTCTACGACGACATCGCGACGAAGAACGCCAAGTTCAAGAAGATCTACGAGCCGTGGAAGGCGTTCCGCAACGAGCAGATCTCGTGGTTCCAGGTCGCCGAGAACCGCTTCGACAACTTCATGATCGCGGCCGCGCGGATGTCGCAGCGCGGACCGGGCAAGTAGCGCGCCTCGTCCTTCGCGACGTCACGAAGCCCCGCCAAGCGCGGGGCTTCGCTTTTGTGGCCAGCGGTAATCGCGCCTTACTTGCCGCTGCCCGGCGAAGCGGGGCTTCCCTGCATCGCGCGTTCGAGCGCCTTCGTGGCGTCGTCCTGTTCCGACCCGGGAGCCGGTTCGTCGCTCGCAGGCGGGCTTTCGGCGGGCGCCGGCGCGTTCGTCTCGCCCTTGGGCGCAGGCTCCGATGCGCCGCCGCCGAACGCGCGCTCGAGCGCGCGTTCCGCAGCATCCTGCTCCTGCGCGCCGGTGCGGGCGCCTCCCTTCGGCGGCGCGCCGGGGAAGAACGGCTTTTCCTCGGGCACGATGATCTGGATCTTGTTGATGTCGTACTTCGCCTCGCCCGCCTTGTAGACGAGAACCATCTGCGGGAAGGCGATCACGAGCCCGATCATGACGATCTGGATCAGCACGAACGGAACGGCACCCCAGTAGATCTGGCCGGTGGTGACCCCCTTCGTGAGCTTCTTCGACACGCGGTCGAGGTAGTCCTTCGCCGGGGCGACGCTGCGCAGGTAGAACAGTGCGAAACCGAACGGCGGGTGCATGAACGACGTCTGCATGTTGACGCCGAGCAGCACGCCGAACCAGATGAGGTCGATGCCGAGCTTGTCGGCGACGGGACCGACCAGCGGGATGATGATGAACGACAGCTCGAAGAAGTCGAGGAAGAACGCGAGGATGAAGATCAGCAGGTTGACGACGACCAGGAAGCCGAGCTGGCCACCGGGGAGGCTCGTCAACAGGTGCTCGACCCAGACGTGCCCGTTCACGCCATAGAACGTGAGGCTGAACACGCGCGCGCCGACGAGGATGAACACGACGAACGTGGACAGCTTCGCCGTCGTGTCCATCGCCTGGCGCAGCAGGCTCCACGACAGGCGCCTGCGCGCAAGCGCCATCGCCAGCGCGCCCGTGGCGCCCATGGCGCCGCCTTCGGTCGGCGTGGCGACACCGAGGAAGATCGTGCCGAGCACGAGGAAGATCAGCGCGAGCGGGGGGATCAGCACGAACACGACGCGCTCGGCGATGCGCGACAGCAAGCCGAACCGGAACACGCGGTTCACCACGGCGGCGAAGAACGCGACGCCGGTGCCGACGCTCGTTGCGATCACGAGCGTCTCGTCGAGCGCGCGGTCGGCCATCCGCAACTTTGCATAAAGAACCGCGGCGACGATCGCGATCACCACGAGCACGATCAGCGACGGCGTCCCGCTGCTGCCGTTCGGCTCGCGCATCGTCCGCGCTTCCGCCGGCAGCGCCGGTGCCCACTGCGGCCGCACGATCGTCGTGGCGAGCACATAGAGCGCGTACAGGCCGGCGAGGACGATGCCGGGGATGAACGCGCCGGCATACATGTCGCCGACCGACCGGCCGAGCTGGTCGGCCATGATGATCAGCACGAGCGACGGCGGGATGATCTGCGCGAGCGTGCCGGACGCGGCGATGACGCC